>ERZ773133.578-NODE-578-length-50461-cov-5.810400_pt1 | contig 50461 bp, 38 predicted proteins | sample MGYA00580861_ERZ773133 | MGnify/ENA primary metagenome ERZ773133 (study PRJEB29015, sample SAMEA2737844) | human gut metagenome | biome: human gut; feature: human-associated habitat; material: faeces | place: China | collected 2012 ...
CCATGGTGTGCTCGGCGGCCGAGATGACATTCGAGTTCGGGGCGTTGCACACGATGACGCCGCGCTCGGAGGCGGCCTCGATATCGATGTTGTCCACCGTCACGCCCGCGCGCCCGATGATCTTCAGGTTCTCCGCGGCATCGAGCAGCGAAGAGTCGACCACCGTGTTCGGATGCACGATGAGCGCGTCGTAGGGGGCGATGGCAGAGGCGAGCTCCTCGGCCGTGGGATCGATGAGCATGTCAACTTCATAGCCGTGCTCGGTGAGCGAATCGATGCCTTCCTGCACCAAGTCCTCGGTAACCAGGATCTTCTTCGTCATGAGCGCCACCTTCCGCATTCGTCGCCCTCGCAGGGCTTCCGCTTTATCACGGGGAGGCTGGCGCCTCCCCCTTCTGTTTGGTCGTTAACCGTTGTTCTTCTCGAACTCGGCCATAAAGGCGACGAGCGCCTCGACGCCGGCCTTGGGCATGGCATTGTAGATGCTCGCGCGCATGCCGCCCACCGAGCGATGGCCCTTGATGGATTCGATGCCGTGGGACTTCGCCTCGGCCACGAACAGCGCATCCAGCTCGTCGGAGCCCGTGACGAAGGGCACGTTCATGAGCGAGCGATCCTCCTTGCGGGCGGTGCCGCGGAACAGCTTGCTCTGATCGAGGTAATCGTACAGAATGGCGGCCTTCTCCTTGTTGCGCTCGGCCATAGCGGACAGGCCGCCCATCTCCTTCAGCCACTTGAACACAAGCCCGCAGATGTAGATGCCGTAGGCCGGCGGAGTGTTCGACAGCGACTTCGCCTTCGCCTGGGTGGTGTAGCGCATGATGGTGGGCGTGAAGGGCAGCACATCCTCGCGCACCAAGTCGTCGCGCACGATGACGATGGTCACGCCGGCGGGGCCTATGTTCTTCTGCACGCCGCCGTAGATGAGACCGAACTTCGACACGTCCATGGGCTCGGAGAGGAACATCGAGCTCACATCAGTGACCAGCGGAATGTCACCGGTCTCGGGCAGCGTGTGGTACGTGGTGCCGTAGATGGTCTCGTTCTGGCAGATGTACACGTAGTCGGCCTCAGGGTCGAACTCGAGGCCGGCCACGTCGGGCACGTAGGAGAAGTTCTCGTCCTCGGAAGAGGCCACGCAGCGCGCCTCGCCGTAGAGCTTCGCCTCTTTCCAGGCCTTCTTCGACCAGGAGCCGGACACGATGTAGTCGGCCTTCTTGTTCTGCATGAGGTTCATCGGGACGGCCGCGAACTGCTGGGTGGCACCACCCTGCAGGAAGAGCACCTGGTAGTTGTCGGGAATCTGCAGAAGCTCGCGCAGGTCGGCCTCGGCCGTCTCGATGATGCTCGCGAAGGGCTTGGAGCGATGGCTCATCTCCATGACGGACATGCCGCTACCCTGGTAGTCCAGCATCTCTGCCGCTGCCTCTCTCAGTACCTCCTCCGGAAGTACTGCCGGACCTGCCGAAAAGTTATAGACTCTGCTCATAATAAATCTCCTCCTGTCTTACACAAAAATGTGATAATTGCCCCCATTTTACAACTATTCGATGCGTAAGTCAATCTCATCAAACGCTTCCTCGATCGGTTTTCCAGCCGGAACCATCGGGAATACCTTGTCATCGCTGCCGATCTGGCACTCGATCATAACCGGGATATTTAAGCTGATCGCCTCGCGCAGCACCGGCTCCACATCCTCTTTCTTCGTGATACGGTATGCTTTCGCGCCCATGCCCTCTGCCACCTTGACGAAATCCATCTGATCGTAAAGCTCCGTCTGGGAATAGCGTTTTCCATAGAACAGGGTCTGCCACTGGCGCACCATACCCAGAACATGGTTGTTAAATACAACCTCGATAACCGGAATATTGTAGCGGGTTGCCGTCGCAATCTCGTTCATGTTCATACGGAAACAGCCGTCTCCGGCAATATTGATAACCGTCTTATCCTTACAGCCCATCTTCGCACCAATCGCTGCACCCAGACCGTAGCCCATCGTGCCCAGACCGCCGGAGGTCAGAAGCTGTCTCGGACGTTTGTATTTATAATACTGTGCCGCCCACATCTGATGCTGTCCGACATCGGTACAGATGATCGCATCGCCGCCGGTTACCTTGTAGATCTCTTCCATGATATACGGACCGGTCAGAACTTCCTTATTGTAGCGGAGCGGGTACATATCTTTCAGACGCTCAATGTGACTCAGCCACTCGTCATGGTTCATCGGATCCAGACGCGCGTTTAACTTACGCAGAATAATCTTGACATCGCCAATAATGCTCGCATCGGTCTGGATATTTTTGTTGATCTCCGCCGGATCGATATCTATGTGTAAAATCTTTGCATTGGTTGCAAAATGGTTCGGATCGCCCACAACACGGTCACTGAAACGCGCGCCTACAACGATCAGCAGATCGCACTCTGCCACACCGAGGTTGGATGTCTTGGTTCCGTGCATACCGATCATACCGGTATAAAGGACATCGGTTCCGTCAAATGCACCTTTACCCATCAGGCTGTCACCCACCGGTGCCTGAATTTTATGTGCAAATGCACTTAATTCATTGGCAGCATCTGACGCCACTGCACCGCCGCCGACAAAAATAAACGGTTTTCTCGCCGCCTTGATCATCTCGATCGCCTTTTCCATGTCTTCCTCACGGATCAGCTCTGTCTCGCGCTCGATCGGCTGCGGTTCCTTCGGCTCGTACTCGCAGGCCGCTGCCGTCACATCCTTGGTGATATCCACCAGAACCGGACCCGGACGGCCACTCTTAGCAATCACGAACGCACGACGGATCACATCTGCCAGCTTCGTGACATCCTTTACGATAAAATTATATTTCGTGATCGGCATGGTAACACCCAGAATGTCGATCTCCTGGAAGCTGTCTTTTCCAAGAAGGCCTGTCGTTACATTACAGGTGATGGCTACCATCGGAATGGAATCCAGGTTAGCTGTTGCAATACCCGTAACCAGGTTCGTAGCTCCCGGACCGGATGTCGCCATACACACACCGACCTTGCCGGTTGCTCTCGCGTAGCCGTCTGCCGCGTGGGACGCTCCCTGTTCATGAGAGGTCAAAATATGGGTGATTTCATCCTTGTGTTTATAAAGTGCATCATAAATGTTGAGGATCGCGCCGCCCGGATAACCGAACACCGTGTCTACCCCCTGCTCTTTCAAGCATTCAATGACAATCTCTGCTCCTGTCAATGTCTTCATCTGTCTAACCTGCTTTCCTTCCTTAAACCATTTTAAATGCATATACTCCCGGGCTTTCATCAACCGCAAAAGCGGGGCTGAAAAACTCCGAGAGTACATATCCCCGCAAAGCTTCCGAAAGCGTCTGTCGCGCTGTCAAGCTCTCCGTAGGGGCAGCCTGATAAATCGTCCCATCCACTGCCTTTTGGCATCAAGCAGTACTTTCCGTCTCAAAAGCACCTGTCTGAAGCCCGCAATGATTACTTCTGTGTCTTCGGAACCTCCAGGATTGCGCCCCGGTTTCCGCTTGTTACAAGCGCTGCGTAACGTGCCAGGTATCCGGTCGTAACCTTCGGTTCTCTCGGCTGCCATTTCTTTCTTCTCTCTGCCAGCTCCTCGTCGGATACGAGTACGTTCAGGGAGTTATTGTTGATATCGATGGAAATAATATCGCCTTCCTCAACCAGCGCGATCGGTCCGCCGACTGCCGCCTCCGGAGAAACGTGTCCGATGGATGCACCTCTGGATGCGCCGGAGAAACGTCCGTCTGTGATCAGAGCTACGCTGGAACCAAGTCCCATACCTGCGATGGCAGAAGTCGGGTTCAGCATCTCACGCATGCCCGGACCGCCCTTCGGTCCCTCGTAACGGATGACAACAACATCGCCAGCCACGATCTTGCCGCCCTTGATCGCTGCAATCGCGTCTTCCTCACAGTCAAATACACGCGCTGGTCCCTGATGTACCAGCATCTCCGGTGCAACGGCAGAACGTTTTACAACGCCTGTATCCGGTGCCAGGTTTCCTTTCAAGATCGCAATACCGCCAGTCTGGCTGTACGGATTGTCGATCGGTCGGATAACCTCCGGATTCTTGTTGACACAGCCCTTGATATTCTCGCCAACGGTCTTGCCGGTTACGGTCATGCAGTCCAGATTCAGAAGGTTCTTCTTGGACAGCTCATTCATAACCGCATACACGCCTCCTGCCTCGTTCAGATCCTCCATATAGGTCGAACCTGCCGGTGCCAGATGGCACAGGTTCGGGGTGCGCTTGCTCATCTCATTGACCAGCTCCATGTTCAGGTCTACGCCTGCCTCATGTGCAATCGCCGGAAGATGCAGCATACTGTTGGTAGAACATCCGAGTGCCATATCCACGGTCAGTGCATTTAAAAATGCCTTTTCTGTCATAATATCTCTCGGACGGATGTTTTTCTCATACATCTCCATAACCTTCATACCAGCGTGTTTTGCCAGTTTGATTCGCTCGGAGTAAACTGCCGGAATCGTACCGTTGCCCTGAAGACCCATGCCGAGTACCTCGGTTAAGCAGTTCATGCTGTTGGCGGTGTACATACCGGAACAGGAACCGCAGGTCGGGCAGACCTTACATTCGAATTCTTTCACATCTTCTTCCGTCATGGTGCCTGCTGCGTAGGAACCAACTGCCTCAAACATGCTGGAAAGACTTCTCTTCTGTCCCTTTACATGACCGGCTAACATCGGACCGCCGCTGACAAATACAGTCGGTACATTGACGCGGGCTGCTGCCATCAGAAGTCCCGGTACATTTTTATCACAGTTTGGAACCATAACCAGCGCATCGAACTGATGTGCCAGCGCCATACATTCGGTGGAATCTGCGATCAGATCACGGGTAACCAGGGAATATTTCATGCCGACATGTCCCATGGCGATACCATCACAGACTGCGATCGCCGGAAATACAACCGGTGTGCCGCCAGCCATGGCTACACCCAGCTTCACGGCATTTACAATCTTATCCAGGTTCATGTGTCCCGGAACAATCTCATTATAAGAACTTACGATACCGACGAGAGGTTTGTTCATCTCCTCTTCCGTCATACCGAGTGCATTAAACAAAGAACGGTGAGGTGCCTGCTGCATCCCTTTTCTTACTGCATCACTTTTCATCTTTTCGTCTCCTTCTATCTCTTTCGACGACCTCCGCCCCTGGTGACAGGGGCGGTTTTTACGTTTATCTTTGATTTTATCGCATTTATGAAATTTTTGCAATCTTTCTATTTAATTCTCTCACAGATCAGCCTGCCCATCTCAACGGTTCCAACCTGCTTGCAGCCATCCGCCATGATATCCACGGTACGGTAGCCCTCGGTCAGTACCTGCTGTACGGCATCCTCGATGGCTTTTGCTTCCTTATCCAGATCGAAGGAATAGCGGAGCATCATCGCTGCGGAAAGAATAGTTGCGATCGGGTTTGCGATGTCCTTGCCCGCGATGTCCGGTGCGGAACCGTGGCTCGGCTCGTAGAGACCAAATTTGCCCTCGTTTAAGCTGGCTGAAGACAGCATACCGATGGAGCCGGTAATCATGCTTGCCTCGTCAGAAAGGATATCGCCAAACATGTTCTCAGTCAGGATCACGTCGAACTGTCCCGGATTCATGACAAGCTGCATCGCGCAGTTATCAACCAGCATATGGGTCAGGGTAACTTCCGGATAATCTTTAGCAACCTCCTCGACTACCTTTCTCCACAGGCGGGAGGAATCCAGTACGTTTGCCTTATCGACGCTAATAACGCTCTTGCGGCGCTTCATCGCGATATCGAATGCCTTGATTGCGATCCGGCGGATCTCATTTTCATTGTAGGTCAGGGTATCTACCGCGGTCGTCACGCCATCAATCTCCTTCGTGTAACGGTCGCCGAAGTACAGACCGCCGGTCAGCTCACGCATGATAACCATATCGAAGCCGTCGCCGATGATCTCTTTCTTTAGCGGGCAGGCATCTGCCAGCTCTTTGTAGAGGTATGCCGGGCGGATATTCGCGAACAGTCCCAGACCTTTACGGATGGCAAGAAGACCGGCCTCCGGACGCAGGTTCGGAGCCACATCGTACCAGCGGGAATTTCCCACGTTGCCGCCGACTGCACCGAGCAGGACGGAATCACTCTTTTTCGCGGTCTCCAGTGCCTCATCGGTCAGCGGTACGCCGTACTCGTCGATGGAACAGCCGCCCATCAGGATTTTTGTATAATTAAATGTATGACCGTAGACAGCGCCCACCTTGTCCAGCACGCCGCATGCCTCTCTCACAATCTCCGGTCCGATTCCGTCACCCGGAATCACAGTAATATTGCAATTCATAATAAAATACCTCCCTTGTTTCAAACGGTTACTTTTTATCATATCGGATTCCGTCCTATTTTGCAATCTTCTGACAAAGGAAAACGGGTATTCCCCATATAGTAATTTGGAATTTATTCTATAACCTGGGGTTATCTGTAAAATAAAAAAGAATGTGCCTTGGCACATTCTCGCGCCGAGCGCGGTCGCTTGCGACATGTTTCTGCTTCGCGCGAGTGCGCATCATTGGCACGTTAGTGCCTTTTTGTGTCATAGGGAATTCCAAGGAATTTCCTGTTACACAAAAAAAGGACCGCCGCCCCCATCGGGAGCTGCGATCCTCTCACTCTCTTACCGTTCTTTTTACACTTCCGGTTTCTCAACCTGAACGATTGCATCCTTACGCATCGGGATGCGGCAGTTCTTGTTGCTTCCGAACTCTACGATTACAGTATCATCGGTCATATCGATAATCACGCCGTAGAAGCCGCTGGATGTCAGAACGCTGTCGCCTACTGCTACGGTTGCCATCAGTTCTGCCTGTTTTTTCTTTTCCTTGGACTGTGGACGGATTGCCATAAAATAGAAGATGGCAATGATAAATACAAGGTAAACGATCATTCCGCTTGTGCTGCTCATGTGGTATATTTCCTCCTTTAGTTCGATTCCCCCATCATGCCTGCAAGTTTCTTTGCTTTATACTCAGCATAACAGTGATGTTCGATCGCGTCGCGAATCTCTTCCATCATTTTATTATAAAAATACAAATTATGCAAGACGCATAATCTCATCCCTAGCATTTCCTTCGCCTTAAACAGGTGGCGGATATATGCGCGGGAGTAAGAACGGCATGCCGGGCAGCCGCAGCCTTCCTCGATTGGGCGCGGATCCAGCTCATATTTGCTGTTCAGGAGATTTAATTTGCCATGGTTCGTGTATACATGGCTGTGGCGTCCATTCCGGGACGGGTACACACAGTCAAAGAAATCGACGCCCCGGTCTACCGCTTCCAGGATGTTTGCCGGTGTGCCGACGCCCATAAGATACGTCGGCTTGTCCTCCGGCAGGTGCGGAACGACTGCATCCAGAATCCGGTACATTTCCTCATGGCTCTCGCCAACTGCCAGACCGCCGACCGCATAGCCATCGAGGTTCATTTTGCTGATTTCCTTCGCGTGTTCGATACGGATATCCTCGTAAATCGCACCCTGATTGATACCAAACAGGAGCTGTTCCCGGTTGACCGTATCCGGCAGCGCATTGAGGCGTGCCATCTCATCCTTGCAGCGTGCCAGCCAGCGCGTCGTGCGCTCCACTGATTTCTGTACATAGTCCCGATCGGCAAGACTCGGCGGGCACTCGTCAAATGCCATCGCGATCGTCGAACCTAGGTTGGACTGAATCTGCATACTCTCCTCCGGTCCCATGAAAATCTTGTGACCATCGATGTGGGAGTTAAAATAAACGCCCTCTTCTTTAATTTTCCGCAGTCCCGCCAGGGAAAATACCTGAAATCCGCCGGAATCCGTGAGGATCGGGCGATCCCAGTTCATAAATTTGTGCAGACCGCCAAACTGTCGGATCAGCTTGTCGCCGGTACGGACATGAAGGTGGTAGGTATTGGAAAGTTCCACCTGCGTGCCGATCGTGCGGAGGTCATCGGTGGAAACCGCGCCCTTGATCGCCGCCACCGTGCCGACATTCATGAAAACAGGCGTCTGGATGGTTCCGTGGACCGTTTTCATTTCCGCGCGTTTTGCGCGGCCATCTTTGTATAAAATCTTGTATTCCATCTTTTTTCCTATACTTTTTACTTCTCTGCCTTTGCCTTCTTGCCAGCCGGTTTGGCATTCTTCTCCATGCGCTTTTTATTCAGCACATACCAGACAGAGCCGGACAGGCATACGGACGAATACGTGCCGCAGATCAGACCTACCATCAGCGGAAGGGCAAATTCACGGATGGAAGATACTCCCAGAATGTAAAGAATCAGAACCATGACGAAGGTCGTCAGCGTCGTGTTGATGCTTCGTGTCAGGGTCTGGCTGATACTGCGGTTGACGATCGTCTCAGCGGACTCTTTATTGCCCAGAAGCCTCATATTCTCACGGATACGGTCGAAGATAACGATCGTCGCGTTGATTGAATAACCGACAATCGTCAGCATGCAGGCGATGAACGTCGAACCAACCGACCAGCGCAGCATCGCATAGCAGGTCAGGACAACCAGTACATCGTGCATCAGTGCAAGAACCGCGCCCGCCGCGAACGTGATATTGCTGAAACGGAACCAGATGTAGATCAACATGCAGATCGTCGCAATCGTAACCGCCACAATCGCATCGCGCTTCATCTCCTGGCTGACCGCACCGGAGATACTATCGGCTGTGATCTTCTCTTTGTCCACACCAAACTGATCCGCCAGCGCCTGGTTTAACTCCTCGCGCTCGTCCATATTCAGGGTACGTGTCTTGATGATAACCTCGTTGCTTCCGGCTACCTTCTGGGTCTGTGTACCAGCTTCGCCGGTAATCTTCTCTACCACCGGAACCACCTGGGAGGAAATATCTTCCAGAGACATATCCTCGTTAAAGGTAACGTTTGTAGAAGTACCGCCTCTGAACTCCATGCTGTAGTTGAGCGGCACACCCATCGAAGACTGATTGTGAACCATGCTACCGACGCCTGCCAGAATGATCACGAGCGACAGTGCAAAGTAAAGCTTGCGGAGTTTCAAGAACGGACGCGTCTTCATATCCTTGCGGCATCCGTAGAACTTCGCATCCTCAAAGCCCATCTCATAGAAACAGTTCAGGGCAAATTTGGTTACAAACAGCGCCGTGAACATAGAAAGCACGATACCGATTGCCAGCGTCGCCGCAAAGCCCTTGACGGTACCGGAACCTCTCCAGAACAGAACAGCTGCCGCAATCAGGGTGGTCACGTTTCCGTCGATGATCGCGGAAAGTGCCTTGGAGAAACCTGCCTTGATCGCATTTTTAACAGAAGTTCCCAGACCAATCTCCTCTTTGATACGGGTGAAAATAATGACGTTCGCATCCACCGCCATACCGATGGACAGGATGATACCGGCCACGCCCGGAAGCGTCAGGGTCACCTCAAATGCTACCAGCAGGATCAGGATCAGGCCCACATACAGGCACAGGGCCAGAGAAGCTGCCAGACCCGGAAGCAGATATACGGCAATCATAAATACAATGACAATGGCAAATCCGATCAGACCTGCCTTTAAGCTGGTGGAGATCGCCTCCTGGCCCAGCTTCGCGCCAACTACGTTGGAACGCAGCTCCTCCAGTTCCAGGGACAGGGAACCGATACGGATCGTGGACGCAAGACTATTTGCCTCTTCATAATCCGCCATGCCGTCGATCTGGCACTGACCGCCTGTGATCGCCTCACGGACAGTCGGAGCGGAAATAATCTGATTATCATAAATGATATAAATTGGTTTTCCGATGCCATTCGTGGTCGCCTCAGCAAATGCCTGTTTACCTTCCTCGGTAAAGGTCAGGGAAACAACATACGCCTTAGAACCGGTCGTCTTATCCTCGGTCATGCCGGCTTTCGCGCTGGCAACCTGTTTACCATCGAGGATCTGATTTCCTTCTGAATCCACGAAAATCAGGGAACCCGGTTTTCCTAACTCTTCCAGAATCGCGTTGGCATCCGATACACCCGGAATATCTACGTTGATACGGTTATTTCCCTCCTGGTAAACCTCCGCCTCGGTACTGTAATTCTGTACACGCTGCTGGAGCTTGTAGATCGTATCCGCCATATCCTCGGAAGACGGATTTTCTTCTTTCGCCTGATAGGTAATGCTGACACCGCCAGCCAGGTCAAGACCCAGCTTGATCTGATTCATCGTCGAATAGCCGAAATAGCCGAATACGCCGATGGCAATCAGAAGGAGCAGCATCCCCAGGAAGCTTTTTCCTTTTTTGTTCTTCATTCCTCTCTCTCCTTGTTCTCTACTCGTCAGAGCCGTCTGCAAGAGCAGCTTTTATCATGATCGCGCATTCGATACGTTTTTTCTGCATCTCACACCCGATATCATACGCATCCGTGATGGAACCGTGGAAGTTGTAGGAATTGGCCGCACAGCCGCCGCTGCAGTAAAATCTGGCAAAGCAATCCCGACATTTGTCTTTCGCATAGACATTGCAGAGCTTGAACTCGTCGCGGACTGCCGTGTTGGTCACGCCCGTATCCACATTGCCGAGCAGGAAATCTTCGTTTCCTACAAACTGATGGCACGGATAGAGGTCACCCCACGGGGTAACTGCCAGATACTCAGTTCCTGAACCGCATCCGGACAGACGTTTTGCCACGCACGGTCCCTGTGTCAGATCGAGCATAAAGTGGAAGAACGTGAAGCCGCGTCCCTCTTTGTGTCTCTTGACATACTCTGCTGCCAGACGGTCATATTCCTCGAGAATCTGCGGAAGATCCGCCTCTTTGATCGCGTAGGGCTCTTCATCCGGTGCTACGACCGGCTCAACCGACATTTTCTTGAATCCAAGATCGGCAAAATGCAGAACATCTTTGCCAAAATCCAGGTTGTTGTGTGTGAAGGTACCACGCACGAAATAATCGCGGTCTCCGCGCTTTTCTGCAAATTTCTGGAACTTCGGCACGATCAGGTCGTAGCTTCCGGTTCCGTTGCGGAATGGGCGCATCTTGTCGTTGACCTCTTTTCGTCCATCCAGACTGAGCACGACGTTTGCCATCTCGCGGTTGCAGAATTCCATAATTTCATCGTTTAACAGAACGCCGTTGGTGGTCAGTGTGAAACGGAATTTCTTGTTGTGCGCCTCTTCCTGGGAACGTCCGTACTCGACTAACTGTTTAACCACCTGCCAATTCATCAGCGGCTCGCCGCCGAAGAAATCGACTTCCAGGTTCCGGCGGTTTCCAGAATTGGCAATCAGGAAATCCAGCGCTTTCTTGCCGACCTCAAAGGTCATCAGCGCTCTGCGTCCATGATACTCGCCCTCTTCTGCAAAGCAGTACTGACAGGCAAGGTTGCAGTCATGCGCGATATGCAGGCAGAGTGCCTTGACAACCGTCTGGCGCTTCTTGAAATCCATAACGAAGTTTTTGTAAATGTCAGCGGTAAAGAGTTCTTCCTGATCGATGAGCTCCTGAATGTCCTCAAACGCCTCTCCGATCTCTTCCTGGCTGTATTTTTCTTTTAATGCTGCCGCCGTCTCGTCTTTCAGGGACTGGGCAATCTGAAACGGCTTCTCGCTGTCCGGAATCCGCTCCGATAAAAAGGAAATCACATCGTACAGAAGCGGATCGACCGAATGGACGGAGCCACTGTTGACATCCAGTACGATATAATATCCATTATTTATATACTGATGAATCACTGTCTTTCTCCTTCTATAAGACATAGGCAGGCAGACAACCCGGAACATATGCAGTCCTCTCCTCGGACCGCGCTCCGTCTTGTCTGCCTCCCTGTGTCAACTCTGCGTTTTCTCAGACTCCAGCTCTCCCACTCATGAAAAGCTCTGATTTATCAGAAAACGCCTCATTTGTTTTGTACTGCCAATTAGCGGTTCTGGTTCTCGCAGCTCTGGTTACCTACAGTACAGGATGTCTTACATGCAGACTGGCAGGATGTCTGGCACTCGCCGCAGCCGCCTTTCTTCATGCTGTTCTTCAGTGTGCTTGCGCTCAGTGTCTTTACGTGTTTCATCTCTATGTCCTCCTTCATTTTTTTAGTATATAAAGTCCTACAGATTATATCATATGTTGCCCGCTTGTGCAAGCATTTCAATTTACCGTGTTTCTCACAGATTCCGGCTTTTTTGGAACTGTTCACGGGTAGGCACTTTTGGAACCGAAAGTGCCGTAAGAAAACGTGGTGGCAGCAGGAATTTGCCGTATTGAAATGCGAAGCCACGGCAAATTCCGTTACTGGGCACGTATGCGTGAACAGTAACGCTTGTTTGTAACAGTGTTTCATTCTGCAGGCATATTTGTCCTTCTTTGCTCATATGAATAGAAAAAAATGCACACAGGTATTTTATCATGGAAAAATCAGCTATCCAGATTCTGCTCCGTTCTTCCCTCTTCTCCTACGCGGCAACTGCTGTCTTTCTGCTTCTGCTCGCGTTTGGGATGTACCGTTTTCAGTGGGGTGAAAAGGAAATCACGCTAGGAGTGCGCGGCATCTACATTCTCGCCTGCTTTCTGGCAGGACTCGTCGCCGGGAAGAAAGCAAAAAGGCGCCGGTTCCTCTGGGGATTCTGCGCCGGCGCCCTTTATTTTCTTATTTTTCTAGCCCTGTCTTTTGCGATCCGACAGTCCCTCAAGGAGACTGCCTCATCCCTGCTGCTTTCCTTCGCCCTCTGCGCCGGAAGCGGCACCATCGGCGGTATGTTTAGCTAACGCCGCCTCCGACGGGCTTAACAGGTACAGATGAATCTTATCGATCCGGTTCTTATCCACACATTCAACGACGAGGCGGACGTTTTCCACCACAACCTCTTCTTTTTCCTGTGGAAGATGGTTCAAAAGTCCGATCACCAGTCCGCCGATGGAATCATATTCGTCTGACTGGAACTCCAAATTCAAGCGTTCATCCAGATCGTCGAGTTTGACCGAACCATCTACCATGTATTCCCGCGGGGCGATGCGCTGAATGGATTTTTCCTCGTCTCCATCGTACTCGTCCCGGATATCTCCGACAATCTCCTCCAGCATATCTTCCAGCGTGATAAGACCGACCGTCGAACCGTACTCGTCGAGCACGATCACGATGCTGATCGCTGCTTTCCGCATCTCGCGCATCAGCTCAGCAACCTTCTTAAACTCATATGTATAGAGAGGTTTCCGCAGATATTTTCGGACAGAAAAGCCCTCTTCCCCGCCTTTTAAGAAAATATCCTTGATGTTCAGAACACCGATGACATTGTCCGTCGTCTCCTCATAGACCGGGTAACGCGTGTATTTCTCACTGCGGAATACCTCCATCAGCTCGTCATACGTCGCATCCACGTCCACAAACGTCATGTTGACCTTCGGAAGCATGACATCGCGCGCCACGGCGTCCCCAAAATCAAACACATTGTTGATCATCTTCTTCTCTTCGGACTCGATGACGCCCTCTTCGTGGCTGACCTCCACGATCGTCCGCAGCTCATCCTCCGTGATGGACTCGCCCTTTGCCTTCACATCCACGCGAAGCAGCTTCAACACTAAAAACGAGAGCTGGTTGACCACAAAAATGACCGGTGTCAGCACCGTCATGATATAATAAATGATTTTAGCGAACCGAAATGCAATCCGCTCAGCCTGTATCGTCGCAACCGTCTTCGGCGTGATCTCGCCGAAAATCAGGATTAAAAGCGTCAGAATGCCCGTCGCAATCCCTACGATCTTGTTGCCCCAGATGTGGGTGGCAAGAACCGTCGCAAGAGAAGACGCATACAGGTTTACCACATTGTTGCCGATCAGAATCGCACTCAGCATTTTGCTCGGATCCTCTATGATCTTCAATACATACTCTGCCTGCTTATCGCCATTCTCCGCCAGCGTCCGCACCCGGATCTTGTTGACCGTCGTCAGCGCCGTCTCCGTCGAAGAAAAGAAAGCCGACATCAAAAGCAGAAGTATCAAAATCAATAGCTGTATCCCATCACCAGAACTCAAAAAACTCAACTCCTATCTCCCCATGTAGGGGATTACTCTTTTTTAAGGTTGATTCTACCGTATTTCATAGGTTCTGTCAATAAAGACAGACCTGCATTTCCATACTTCTGCCATCTCCAGTTACCGTTCTCGCATACGTGCCCAGAAACCGTCTCCCTTCTTCTTAAACCAGAATATGACACAGTCAAAATCTCTCATTCACGCAAGCCGTTGCAGTCACATAAATATATATAAAAGTGTGATAAAAATCACGTTTTTATGTGTATTTATGTGATCCTTCTTGTTATTTTCTCATCTAAAGCATATAATAAGCTTGTAGAATCAATCACCGTCTTTCTATAAAGGAGTATAACTAATATGGAACGTTTGATACTGAATCAATTATTAAACTGGAAAAACTCCCCTTACCGCAAGCCTCTGATTTTAAAAGGCGTCCGTCAGGTCGGAAAAACATGGATCTTAAAAGAATTTGGACGACGCTTTTATGAAAACACCGCCTACTTTAACTTCGATGAAAATGAAGAATATAAACAATTTTTTGAAACTACGAAAGATGTGAACCGCCTCCTGCAAAATCTGATGCTGGCAAGCGGCCAGAAAATTTTACCTGAAAAAACCCTGATTATTTTCGACGAAGTTCAGGACTGCCCGAATGTAATCAATTCTATGAAATACTTTTGTGAAAATGCACCGCAATATCACATTGCCTGCGCCGGTTCTCTGCTCGGTATCGCGCTTGCAAAGCCGTCTTCTTTTCCAGTTGGAAAAGTTAATTTCCTGCAGATTGACCCGATGACTTTTACTGAATTTCTACTTGCAAATGGAGATGATAATCTAGCCGCCTATCTGGAACAGATAGATACGCTGGAACCAATCCCCGATGCTTTTTTTAACCCACTTTATGAAAAGCTGAAAATGTACTATATTACCGGCGGTATGCCTGAATCTGTCCTGATGTGGACAGAAGCTCGGGATGTCAACGCCATGCAGGACTCTCTTTCTGCCATCGTTGACGCTTATGAACGCGATTTTGCCAAACATCCGGACGTCCGAGAGTTTCCGAAAATTTCTATGGTATGGAAATCTATCCCGTCCCAGCTTGCAAAGGAAAACAAAAAATTTATTTATAAAGTGATTAAAGAGGGCGCCCGTGCCCGCGAATACGAAGATGCCTTACAATGGCTGGTAGATGCCCGTCTTGTGCATAAAATTTACCGCAGCACAGCTCCCGGTCTTCCAATGTCCGCCTATGATGATATATCCGCTTTTAAAATTTATCTTGTAGATGTAGGTCTTCTTCGGCGTCTATCCCAATTATCTCCCCGCGCCTTTGCCGAAGGAAACCGCCTATTTACTGAATTTAAAGGGGCATTAACCGAAAACTTTGTGCTCCAGACTTTAATTACACAATTTGAAGTTGTTCCCCGTTACTGGACACAAACCAATCCTCCCTATGAGGTAGATTTTCTTATTCAGCGGGAAAATGATATTTTCCCGATCGAAGTAAAAGCTGAAACCAATACAACCAGTAAAAGTATTAAAAAATTTAAAGAATTGTTCCCGGATAAAGTCAAACTGCGGGTGCGTTTTTCTCTTGATAACTTGAAACTGGATGGGGATATGTTAAATATTCCATTGTTCATGGCTGACCAGACCAATCGCCTAATCGGGATTGCCCTAAATCATGTTTAATTTCCTGTAAAACATTTCTGCCTCATTGGACATACTTTCTATGAAATAAAAAAGCTGTCGTTAAGCGAAAAACGGCTTCCTTGCTAAATAAACAGGAAAGCCGTTTTTCGCTTAACGACAGCCTCTTTTTTATATTTCCACACCATAGTTGATACTTAATCGCCTTCATCCTTCTATCAGCTTTTAGCCATTCTAATCTTCTTCCTCTCCCACATAATTTTAGAAACCATCCTCTATGTTTCTCTACTTTTTAGCTCAAAAAGCAGAAATACATTTTCTATTTCCGTATTTTTTTTGACCAACATATACCTATCTTAAAATCCAATATTAACCTAATACCCCGAAAGAGGGAAAGCATCATCAAATGCTTGTTCCATCTCTGCAACATCATGATACCTTTCATCTAAATTAGGCGATATCCCTTTTAACACAAAATTCTGTACATTCTGATTTGTGATTTTTTCTAAATTATATTTACCTGTCATTATATAGTAGATAAGTCTTGTGAGTGCAAACGTTTCATATTCCATATTATAATTTTCAAATCCTATCGCCTGAAGATTACTATCATTTAATGATCCTTTTATTTCACTACCAAAACTTGTCAATTCACTTTGTTTGATTTTAACTAATCCAAAATCAGAAACTTTCACTACAATTAAATCATCCTCATAATACTGTAATAGTATATTGGTAAAACTAACATCTCTATGTAAATAACCCTTTGAATGAATATAAGAAAAACCTCTAAAAACCTGCCTTGCGATTTCTCTGCGTTTCTTTATAGTTAAAATACTATTATTTTTTCTATAAACTTTTTCAATGTCTCATCTGCATATTCCATATAATATTCATTTTTCTCTTCATCATATCTATAAACTTCTAATACATACGGTGATTTCAGTTCCTTCATCACCTCAAATTTCCTTTTAAATCTTTCCAATTTTTTTATCAAGATCATTTTTTGCCCTTTTCAGCACAAAATACTTATCATAGAAATCATCTTTATATTTAAAAACCTTCGCATAGGAACCTTCTCCTATTATTTTCAGAAAAAAATTATAATCCTTAATTTTCGAAGAAACAGTAATCATTTCAGACACAAAAAATATAGGATCATATTTTATCAATTTAAACTCTGGCAAATCGTCTGGTATTTTACCCCCCACTTTCCTGTAAAAAACCATCACAAAATTTCAGTATATTAACATACTTCTCCTCTAATTTAAACTCCAACGGTGTAGATTTCAGTCCACATTTCATTTCTTCATACAACTCAATCATTTTCATCAATTCTCTGCTTTCATCAGCATTATAATGTCCGTTGATATTCTTTTTTGATTGCATAAAACCGAGTAGGTCATTAATTTTTTGATGCATAACTGCAAAGAACTGTTCCAAATAAAAATCACTTATATTTTTATATAATTCTTCGGTTTTCAATACACCTTCCACTTGATTTTCTTCACATTTAATCTTCAAGAAATAATCAGCATTCATAAAATATCCCTCTTATTATAAATCCATCACCAAATATCTCTAATTATTCTTTTTCATTTCCTTATAAATTTGATGAAAATGTTGGCTATTGTAAAATTGGGAATAGTCTTTTCCGTCTTTTAAATATATAACAAGTAATGGAAACCACCATTTAGAAAACATAATACTTCTCATCCAAAACGATTTCTCTCCTTCTCTGTTTTCCACCGCAGAATACTTCTTTTTTATATAATTAAACAATTCTTTATTTGTGTTATTTCCTTCTTTAACCATTTCCGCTAATATAATTGGATTTATTTCATCATTTTCAAAGCTTTCTATTAATTCTTTAGTGTTTATATTAACATCATATTTTCCCAAAACATAGTAATGCCATATCTGCAAAACAGAATCCTGATACGTTTTATTTATAAAATCATTTTTTGATTTCAGCAAACACATTATTTCATCTTTTTTATTATCATCATCAATCAAATTCAGTATTTCAATAATAACTTTATAGCAACGCGATGCAAATATGGGTTCCAGACAAGCCAACTGCAGCATATACGCTACAGTATACTTTTTGAAATCAATTTTTTCATCCATATCAAAATCAAGCCGCTTTAAATTAATGGCCCTTCTAAGCAACGATAAAAAAGCTTTTATTTCAGATTTTCGCTCATTATCATATTCCTTAGCTATACATCCTTTTATATTGTAAAAAATATCTTTATCATATTTTATTTCTCCACTAGAGTCAAAGCCAAAAAAATCAAATTTTTTCTTCAACTCATACACATCAACATATGATGTATTATATATACCCTTTTGAGTTTCCGTTTTATTATTATTTATTCTAAGTCTATATTTATTCAAAACCCTTTGCACCAATGGTAACTTAGAATATATTTCCTCCAAAGAATCTGAGAAAAAAGTCAAATCGTCAACATACCTAATATAGGATATATTTTCTCCTATAACATTATTAATTTCATAATCAACACACAACATAAGTAATTCTGCAGATACTGTCGAAGAAAATACCCCCGTCACAATTCCCTTGGTTTGATTATTATTTATTTTCATATTATAATAATCTAAGAAATCAAAATAAGCATCACAAAATACATGGCTCTTATACGGTTCAGCATCTTTAATCTTACTTAAATAATGTGTATATACATTCGGATAAAATGACTCTATATCTACTTTTACTGAATATAGTTTGGCACTTTGTTCCTTTAAGTATCTTGCATTGTTTTCTTCATAAGCAAGTTGTCCCGTAGTTTTATTGTTTTTTACAGCAAATATTCCATTCTCAATAATCTCTTCTCTTCCATCATACATTTTATCAATATAAAATAATTCATCAAATAATATATATGAGTTCGAATTGCAAACATATTTATCAAATTCCGCTTCATTATATAATTTATTAAACAATTTATCATAGACCGCAATCGTATTATAAACAAAAGTACAATAATACTTCAAATTAGGAAGTTGCATCTCTCTTAATGCGCCATTCTTCTTAAATTCAAAAAAAGTTATAGGTTCTATTCCATCATTAAATATATACTTAGGTGATTCTGTATTTTTATATTCTATAATTATTCCATCGGTCTTACAAAAATCATCATATTTGTCATCATCTATATTTTCTATAATCTGCTTTATCACCTCTTTCATAGTTGACATATCTATAACTGGAGGTAATTCCTCATGCCAATATCCTTCTATTAATAAGTCAATATTTTTTTGTTGTATTTCATCATTTTTATCTATCATTTGTTTTCTCCTAAATAAATCCAAAATATCTTTTCGCAAAGAAATATCCAACTATATCAGCAAACACATTTTTTCAAAACTTTCTGTACCGATCCTGACAGAATTAATTCCATCATTTTCTGCTTACCATCTTCAACCTCTGGTTCTCCACACCGAAGATGAGTCTTATGCTCCGAAACACAGCAATCCTTATACCAGCATTCCCCCATCAATTCTCCTTTGATAGACCACTTCTCGTTTTCGGTCAATTCACCCGCCAGTGATTTCATGACTCGCTCTGTCGAAAAGCGTTTAAAACCAGCTAAATACTGCAAAGTCTTTTCGTCCTTAATTTCTGCCATATTTATTTTATAATTTTCCATTGCTGCGAGAATTTCTTCTCGTATTTTAATTTTATCTTTCTTTCCCGTCCCTGTCCAAGCAATTAATTTGTCAAATGCTAAAATCAGATATTCAAAGCAAATCATATCCAAAAGCTGAATATGACCGCTCGACTGATCTGCAAACATTTTCAAAATGCGGTATTTATTCCGAATGTCCTGATTATCTACCACATAATCAAATGCAATATAATATGTATCTCCTGTATCAGGTTCCAAGCCAGAAATCGCGTCCAATATTCCTTGATTACTCTCCTTACTTTCAACAATCAGCTCACTATCAAAGAAAATCCGATTTACCATCTGCCAGAAATGGAATCCCGCATCGGTATCTTCCGTCCATAAACACTTCATAATTATACTTCCTCTTCCAGCGTAATCTTATTGTCCACTAATTTCAATACTTTAAAACTTTTATCCGAAACATTCAAACCATCACAGTTTCTCAGGAAAAGCATATACTGGTTTGAAAATTCAAAATTAATAAATCGACGAATATCATCATTCATCCGGATATCTGCATTATCAATTACAATATAATTATTTCTGCATTTTTTTAAATTTTCTAACAGATTTTCCGATTTATAGTTAAACAATTTGATAGCGTGATACGCATCCGTCAGCTTCAAATCCTCAAGCATCTCATACAGAACGGTTCTACCTGTCCCACTGTCTCCGCCTACAAGCGTGATCCTGTCTTCAAAAGATAATTCATAAGAAAAAGGAGCTGCCTGGAAGTGAATATTTTTATAAATCATTCTGCGCTCTCCTTTCATACTCTCTGCTCCACCATGCCTGATATCCCGTATTTTCGGTCACTATTTCCTTATCATTAAAGCATATTTCAGTCTCTGCCGGAATCTCAACAAAGCTTGGGCGTGACATATAAATCTTTATGTTATCCATTTGAAATATCATTTCAAGAACATTCGGACCACATTCTTCCATTGCACTTTATTTTACTTTACCCTATAATGTTTATAAAAACAATCCAATTCTTACAGTCATAAAAGATACGGAACGACTGCCCTGACAGCCATATCCTATTTTTATATCATAAAGGAGATAAGCAAATGAATTTATCCCTCGGAATCGACATCGGCAGTTCCAGCACCAAGGCGGCGGCGCTGGATGAGCATGGCACTCTGCTTGGTACGCTTCAGGTTCACGCGGATGACCCGCGCACCTCGGCTTACGGTGTTCTCGGGCGTTTCCTGGATCAGCAGGGCGCTTCGTTTGACGATGTTGAAAAAATCGTCCTGACCGGGCTCGGTTCGACGTATTTCCATGAAAATATCTTCGGCATCCCGACCATCCATGCCCTGGAGCTGGATGCCATCGGACACGGCGGCCTATACCTGTCCGGGCTTGACGAAGCGCTGGTGGTCAGCCTTGGAACCGGCTCTGCCTTTATCCGCGCTTCCAGGACAAACGGCTTCCGTCATCTGGGCGGAAGCGGCGTCGGCGGTGGGACACTTGCCGGCATGGCGGAGCGTTTTCTCGGCGTCACCGACATTTTTGCCCTCTCAGAGATGGCGCTGCGCGGCAATAAGGCCATGGCAGATCTCCGCATCGCCGACGTGCAGGAGGAAGATGTCCCGGGACTTGCCGCCGACTTAACCGCTGCCAATTTTGGGCGAATCAAAAGCGGCGCCTCGGATGCTGACCTGGCTGCCGCTCTTTTCAATATGATTTATGAAAATGTGGGTGTGATGGCGTCCCTGGCTCTCAGCCAGGACACCACCCGGAATGTCGTCCTGACCGGTTCTCTCGCCAGCCTTGCACCTGCTGCAAAGACCTTTGACATTTTCAATCAGATGCACGATGTCTTTGGAATCGACTATATCATTCCGCCTCATCCGTCTTTCGCCACGGCAGTCGGAGCGCTTTTATGTGAGCCTCTGCCGGAGAACTAAGATCACGGACGGCTCCCAGCAGATCGGAGGCTGCGATCAGGGCGCTTCCTGCGAAGATAAAAAAGTCTCCCAGATTAAAGACGACCTTTTCCAGGTATTTACACCGGATGCTGAAATAATCTACCACATAACCGCGTTTGAGGCGGTCATACAGGTTACTTAAACCACCCGCCGTGATGAGGGCAAAGCCGAGCCGATCGGTCTTTCTGCCTTCGTCCCGGCACAGTAACCATGTCAGAATGCCCGCTGCCGCCGAGGTAAAGACAACCGACACCATGCGGACCAGTTCTTTCTTTTCTTTTTTTATCCCAAAACAGAAACCGTCGTTGTGGTTGCGGTACAGGCGGATCCTTCCATGGCTTTTTTCGATATCGCGCGGAAAATCTTCCGGTTTCTGGGCTTCTATGTTTTCCTTGCAGAAATAATCAATGCCGAACAGGACGGCTATCATGTACAGGTATTTCTTCATAAGGGTGACCTCCTCATATCATTGTCATTATCTAACCTATATTTATTATAACAATTTTTTTCGATAGCGTATAGGGAAGAATTCGCATTTTACTGCATATCTTATTTTAAAATTTAAAATTCCCGTGAAAACTGCCATGAATTGTTCGTCTTTTCCCGAAGAGCAGACTGCTGATTTTATCGAGCGTTTTTTTCCGTTTGCTTATAACCAGATTTTGGATAATGATTCCGGCTGCTATGATTTTATCAATCATGAGTATGTGATCTGGCACCGACCTCTGGCAGAGGCACTGCCGCTCTCAGTCCAGCAGTATGGCTATGACTCGATCCCGAATCTTTATACCATATTAGATACATCCAGCCTGGACAGCGCAGGAATTTCCCGGACGGCAGAACAACCATTCCTTGGAAACAAGGGACGCGGGGTGCTGATTGGGATTGTGGATACGGGAGTCGATTATACAAATCCCCTGTTACGCGAGCCAGATGGAAGCACCCGCATCGCCGCCATCTGGGATCAGACGGTTCCGGGCGCGGGACTTAGCACGCCGGATCCGATCGATGCGCTGCACTACGGAAGTGTCTACCAGCGTTCCCAAATCAACGAGGCGCTGCGCTCGGAAAATCCGCATTCCATTGTTCCCACCTCAGATCCTCTCCGCCACGGCACGCAGATGGCTCTGGTCGCAGCCGGCTCCGAAGATCCGGATACTTTTTTCTCCGGGGCGGCGCCGGAATCGGAACTGGTCGTTGTACGCTTGAAACCAGCCAGAACCTATCTTCGCGATTTTTTTCTGATCCGCGAGGATGCCATCGCCTTTCAGGAGGACGACATCATGCTCGGAATCAAGTTTCTTCTTTATATTGCCAGGCAGGAGAAAAAGCCCCTTGTGATCCTGCTGGGTCTTGGCACCAATACCGGAAGCCACAGCGGCACTTCGCCGCTTGGTCTATATCTGAACAGCCTGTCGCGCGCCAGCGGGCAGATTCTGGTCGCCGCCGGAGGCAATGAAACCGGGCGCGGGCACCATTTTCGCAGTGTATTTCCTGCTTCCACCTCCTATGAGGATGTGGAACTGCGGGTCGGTCCCGGCGAACGGGGATTTACGCTGGAACTGTGGGCGCGTGAATCGGAGCTTTACAGTGTCGGATTTTTATCCCCCTCCGGCGACGAAACGGGACGCATCCGGCTCTCCGGCGACGAAGAACGCCGGATTCCCTTTCTTCTGGAAGGAACGACCATTCACCTCAACTATACCAGCTCCGAGCTGGCGACCGGAAGCGAACTGATCCTGATGCGCTTTGATGCCCCCGCCGCCGGAATCTGGAAAATCCGCGTCTACCATACGCTCTCGATTCAGGGTGAATATCATATGTGGCTGCCGGTGCACGGCTTTATCTCGGATGAAACCTTCTTTCTGCGCCCGGATCCGGACACAACCATCACCGATCCGGGCAATACAGCAGCCATCATCACCACCGCCGCCTACAGCCACCAGACGGGCGGGATCTATCTGCATTCCAGCCGCGGTTTTACCCGCACCAGAACTATCAAGCCCGACCTTGCCGCCCCCGGCGTCCGGCTCCCGCTTCCCGATTATCAGGAGGTAACCGGAACCTCATTTGCCGCCGCCATGACCGCCGGAGCCGCCGCGATCCTGCTCTCCTGGTCTGCCTATACGCCATCAGCCCCGCGGATCAACACCTCGATTGCCAAGGCATTTCTGATCCGCGGGGCTGACCGCCGAAATTCCATCGAATATCCCAGCCGGGAGTGGGGGTATGGGACGTTAAACCTATATAACTCTTTTTTATCCATGAGAAGTTAATTAACTTCTGCTGTTTTCTCTTCACACACAAATTGCTTTTCCGGATCCTTACATCGCTAACTTTCACCACATACATGACACCGTTCACCGATCATGTTCCTGAAAAGCTATTATCCCCGCATCTCTATCCGCGGACCGCCATTCTTCTCCAGATACGGGCGCGTGATCACAACGGAGCCGATATTCGGATCTTTCGGGATCTCATACATGATATCCATCATAAAATCCTCTAAAATGGCACGCAGCGCACGGGCACCCGTATCTTTTTCCAGCGCCCGCTCGGCGATCCACTCCAGTGCATCGTCCTCAAACACCAGTTTGACCTCATCCAGCGCCAGCAGGCGCTCATACTGCTTGAGGATCGCATTTTTCGGTTCTTTCAGAATCCGCATCAGCAATTCCTTTGTCAGCCCCTGCAGGCTCACAAGCACCGGCAGACGTCCGAGAAACTCTGGAATCATGCCAAAATTCCGCAGATCTTCCGTTGTCACCTGGCTCAAAATATCCGGATCATTGTCAAATTCATCCTTCAAATGGGAGTTGAAGCCCATCGTGGAACGCTTTTTCAGGCGCTCCTTGATGATATCATCCAGTCCCGGAAACGCGCCACCACAGATAAACAGGATGTTGTTCGTATCCACAGTCGCCATCGGCGTGAGTGCATTCTTCTGGTTTGAGCCGACCGGCACCTCTACCTGGCTGCCTTCCAGAAGTTTTAAAAGCTCCTGCTGTACCGACTCACCGCTGACATCGCGGCTCATCGTATTTTTCTTTTTCGCAATTTTATCGATCTCATCGATGAAAATGATGCCTTGCTCAGCTTTCTCCACATCATTTCCAGCCGCTGCCAGAAGCTTGGAGACTACGCTTTCTATATCATCTCCGATATATCCAGCTTCCGTGAGCGCCGTCGCATCCGCGATCGCCAGCGGCACATCCAAAAGCTTCGCCAGCGTCTTGACCAGGTACGTTTTTCCGCTTCCGGTCGGTCCCAGCATCAGGATGTTGGATTTCTCAATCTCCGGCTCGCCGCCCTGCATCTGCATTCCCTGTGCCGCCGCGTTTTCCGCCTTTTCTTCCGTATTTTCATTTGCCCGGAGCTCGTCCTGCTGCCGGAGAATCACGCGCTTATAATGGTTGTAGACTGCCACTGAAACTGCCCTTTTCGCCCGCTCCTGCCCGATCACATATGCATCCAGCTGCGCCTTGATCTGGTGCGGTGCCGGAACATCCTTCATCGTCAGAAATTTCTCCGTGTCTTTTGCCTTGCTCTTTTTCTTGATCTTATTTTTCTCTGGAATCTCTGTATTCGGCACCTGCATGCCCGCAAAATCATTGAGATTCATGTTCATAAACGGCATATTTTGAAGCTTGGAAAAGTCCATGCCCGACTTGGAAATCGAGTCAAATGCTTTCTGCATACACTCATGGCAGAAATTCATCCCGCCCGGCATCGTGATCATCTCTCCCGCCTTGCTCTCCGGGCGGCGGCAGACGTAGCAGATTTTCTCGTAATCATCCGAATGATCTGTACTGGTTTTATTTGTATCTGTTTCGTTTATATTGGTTGTCGTATCTATATTCTGGTTATCACTCATATTTTTATATTTCCTCCAATCTAAAAGCACCTTTTCATTTTATCATAGCTTGTGAAAAACGTAAATCATAACAGCAGCCGTCATTTCGTTTTTAAAATAAAAAATTTCCTATGAAACAAAAAGACAGATGAATCACCGCCCTCTCTAATTACAAGAGGATCTACCGGCGGTTCACCTGCCTTCTTTTCTATATCTTCCTGATTTTATTCATTTCCGCTTCGCAACAGTTCCGTATCTTCACCGTTACGGGCAAATATCCATTCCAGCCCACTTCGCTGATGGGATACTTTCTATCTTCCCAGTTTTCTCTGCGGACTTGCCTGTGATTCACTCCGGCTCTCGTTCTGGCCATCCTGGCTCTGCGGCATATCGCTCTTGGAGCCCAGTGTAATTTGTACGTTTCTCTCGACATATTTGCCATTTTCCAAACTCTGTACCGTCATGGTAACGGTGGAACCTGCCTTATAGTAAGTCAGCAGTTTCTTGAGATCATCACCATTCTTTACCTTCTCACCGTCAAACTTGGTGATAATATCGCGCTCCCGCAGATCCGACCTGGATGCCGCGCCGCCCGCAACAATCTTGTATACATAGATACCTTCCGGCATGCCATACGCCTGCGCCATCTGGCTGTCGATATTCTGAAGCTGGATTCCCAGATAGCCCTGCTCATTCTCATCGACAGCTACCTTCGTCGTCTTCGTCATCAGGTCGCTGATAATATCCTTTGCCTGTGAAATCGGGATCGCATAGCCGATACCCTCAACACTGGTGTCCGAATACTTCGCCGCATTGATGCCGATAACTTCACCGTTCATATTTAAAAGTGCGCCGCCGCTGTTGCCTGGGTTGATCGCCGCATCGACCTGCAGAAGTGTCCGCTCTACGTCGTTGATGGTTAGCTTTTTATTTAAAGCGCTGACATAACCGACGGTAACCGACTGCCCCTGTCCCAGTGCGTTACCGATTGCCACAACACCCTGTCCCAGCTTCAGGGAATCAGAATCGCCCAGATCGGCTGCCTTAATCTGTTTTCTCGTTTCTTCCGGTATATCCGAAAGCTGTACGGCAATGACTGCCAGATCCGAATCGGAATCAGTACCTTTGACCGCTGCCTTAACGCTCTGGTTATCAATAAAAGTAACCGAAAGTTCCTCGGAATCTTCAACGACATGGTTATTGGTAATAATCAGAAGTTCCGTGTCATTCTGTCCGGCAATGATTCCTGAACCGCTGCTCGGCACCTCGTACTGCTGCTGACCAAACAGCCAGTTGTCCTGTGTATAAATCATCTTGTTGTTGATCGCTACAACGGACGGCATCGCTTTCTCTACAATCGAAGAAACATCGTTGCCAATGGAGGCCTGCGTTTTAGTGCCCGCATCTGCCTGTGTCTCCTGGGAAACCTGACCGATCGTTTCCTGTGCGGTCTCACCCGGAAGAAGCCGGTTTGAAAGTGCATTCACGCCAACCATGGTTCCGCCTGCCACACAGCCAAACAAAATGCCCGACATCACAAGTGCCGCAATTTTCTTACCAGTATTCTTAGAGCCATGTCCCCGGCCACTCCGTTCTTCCGGAATATAGCTGCGTTCCGGCTGCTTCTCTGCATTCTCTTTCGGGTCTGCTCCGGCTGCTGCCTCCGGTTCTCCATCGAGACTGCCCCGGTAACGGGAATCATGATAACCGCCATAATCGGAAGTTTCTTCTTTTTTAGCAGTATCGTTATTCTTTTCCTCATAAGCGCTGTCCGAATAAGCGCCCTCCGTATAATCTACATCCTGATCGTGTCTCTCATTTCTTTCATTCTCGTCATACATATATTCATACCTCCTGTTCTCAGGAATCACAGCCGCGTACTGTCCATTTTGCGAACCTTCCCGCAGCGGATTGTTCATACTCTTATATTCTGTCTCAGGCTTTCTGCCCTCTCTCTGTTTACATGAGATAGTCTATCAGTTATTTGTGATGTAATTGTGAAAATAAAATCATAAATCTGTGAAGCTTAAAAACATCTCTCGGTTTTCACTTGTCAGTCTTTCTCTCCTCTTGTATACTTAATGAATGAAACGAATTTTACATTTTATATGAAAGGACTGTTACATCCATGATGAATACACAGGCAGTTGTCCATATCCGCAAAGGCGAGGCTCGTTCCCTGAAAGCCGGCGGTATGTGGATCTATGATAATGAAATTGAACGAATTGAGGGCGAATTTGAAAATGGCGATATCCTTCGTGTCGAAGATTTTGACGGTTATCCGCTCGGATGTGGTTTTATCAACACCCGCTCCAAGCTTACCGTGCGGATGCTTTCCCGCAAAAAGGATACTGTCATCGACGATGCTTTTATCGAAATGCGCGTCCGCAATGCCTGGGAATACCGCCGTCAGACAGTTGATACCAGCAGCTGCCGCCTGATTTTCGGCGAAGCAGATTTCCTTCCGGGCATCGTGATCGACAAATTTTCCGATGTGCTGGTCGTTGAATCCCTGGCGCTCGGTATCGACCGTCTGAAACCGCTGATTCTGGAAAAACTCGTCAAGGTGCTTGAGGAAGACGGCATTCATATCCGCGGTATTTACGAGCGCAGCGACGCTAAGGTCCGCTTACAGGAGGACATGGAGCGCTATAAGGGCTTTATCGGGGAACCATTTGATACAAAAGTAGAGATCGTTGAAAATGGTGTCCGCTATCTGGTAGATGTCAAGGACGGGCAGAAAACTGGCTTTTTCCTCGACCAGAAATACAACCGTCTGGCAATCCAGCGTCTCTGCCCGGGCAAACGCGTTCTGGACTGTTTTACCCACACCGGCTCCTTTGCCTTAAATGCAGCCGTCTCTGGCGCCAAAGAGGTCATCGGCGTGGATGCGTCCGAACTTGCCGTCGCACAGGCGCGTGAAAATGCAGAGTTAAACGGTGTTTCCGGCACTACCACCTTTCAGTGCGCGGATGTCTTTGACCTGCTTCCGGAATTAGAGGCAAAAGGTGAGCAATTTGACGTCGTGATTCTCGATCCGCCTGCCTTCACAAAATCCCGCAGCTCGGTCAAAAATGCCATCAAGGGCTACCGCGAGATCAATATTCGCGGTCTGCGTCTGGTAAAGGACGGCGGCTACTTCGCCACCTGCTCCTGCTCCCATTTCATGACGCCGGAACTCTTCACAAAGGCGATTCAGGAGGCAGCCCGCAGCGCCCACCGCCGCCTGCGCCAGATCGAATACCGCACCCAGGCAGCCGACCATCCGATTCTGTGGGCGGGGGATGAGACGTCCTATTATCTGAAGTTCTACATTTTCCAGGTTGTGGATGAGAAGTAAAATTACAGAATGTTTGTAAGACTATAACCAAGCAATATGAACTGCTATTATAAATCATGAATATGCAAATCCTCTCAGAGCAATCTGAGGGGATTTGTTTCGTTTTATCATTGTCTGTTCTGATAAAATATGATATACTTCGTACATGGGAAAAACCAGAGAGCCAGGCGGCTTACCCTCTGTTATCGGAGGGTTGCTAGATTTCAGCAAAGCTTGTTTATCAAAGACTGGAACGAGGCACAAATCTAACCCTCCAGACGAAAGAAAGGAGGGCATTGCCAATGTATGTTACATACTCTGATTTGATTCAGATTGGAATATTCATTTGCGCCCTTGTTGGATTGTGCTACACAATTTTCAAGGGAAAACGAAAATAGCCGCCATTACTGCAATAATGACGGCTGTTAATAAAACAGTTGTTTAATTTATTCAGGTAAGCCGCTCCTCTGGCTTTTCCTTTTTTCTATCCCTAATATAACATATCTTTTCATCCAATGCAAGCGAAACCCCCTTTATAGAAATACGAACTCATAAGGGATTACCGCTGCAGCACCATACACCAAACCGGTGCCGACACCATCGAAAGCAGCGTCGTAAATACCACGCACTTCGTCGCAAAGAACTTCATCCCCGCCATATTTCGCGGCAAGAATCGCCGTCGTGCTTGCTGCCGGCATCGCTGCCAGCACCACAGAAATCCCCATCACCAGTGTGTCGATATGGAACAGGAGGCAGCCGATCCACACAAGCGCCGGAATCAGGATCAGGCGCACGGCGGCATAGTAGCAGCTGAGTGGCGTGATCATCGTCTTCATATCTGCCTCCGCCAGAACGGTTCCGACAAAAATCATGGAGACTGCCGTGTTTGCCTTGTTTAAGCTATGTACCGTATCTCCCAGGAATCCCGGAATCTGCATCTGTAAAAGCATCAGCACAAAGCCGATGAATACGGAGACAATACACGGATGCGTGCATATCTTTTTAATCAGAGTCTTCCGATCCGGCGCCTTCGTAAAATACGTCATTCCCAGCGACCACATCGCAGTTCTCTGCGGAATCAGGTAAAAAGAGGCGTAGAAAAGCCCCATCGAGCCGAAGATGCCCTCCGCCACCGGATTTCCCAGAATCCCGGCATTGGACGCCATCGTCGCGTATTTGAGGACCTTCTTCTTTTCCTCTCCCACACCCGGGTACAGTACCATATTTAAGATATAACAAGTCACCTGAACCATACACGAGACGAGCAGCGCCTGTGCGCTGCTCTTTAAGATATCCATGCTCAGTTCTACTTCAAATGACTCGATGATACTGCAGGGAAGTGTCACAAAGATGACCAGATCCGCAATGACCCTTTTTCCCTCATCCGTGATAATTCCCTTCTTCTTTAAGAATGCACCCAGAATCATCAGGGAAAATAACATTCCCTGCATCCGGTACAAACCATCTAAATTCAAAGCATTTCCTCCGTTTCACACTCTCTCATCACTCAATGATGATTCCCGCATCCGTCTTACTTCCCGGTGCACTGCTTCCATTCGGGGAACCGCTGCCGGAAGGTTTTTCTCTGCCATTCTCCGTGCCGGTGCCAGAATTTCCGCCCGGAAATGCCGGCGAAGAACCGCCAGACTCTGCCTCACTGCTCTCCCGCGCATTTTCCTTTGATGCATGCGTACCGTCCGGACGGCTTTCCTGCTCAGAAACGTCATTCTCCTGTGTTTCCGAAGCATTACCGGTCTCTTTCTCCGACTCGTCGCTGCCGCTCCCGGCTTTCTGGCTTTCGTCCGCGCCGCTCTCCTGCGTCGGATCCAGGATGGAAATTGTCGTCGCCTCGGTCGTCTTCGGCAATGCCTTCGTTTCTGCCTGTTTCGTGCCATGAACGCCTGTATCTGATACAATTTTCTGACTGATCGTCCGGACCGTCTCAGTCGGCGTGTATTCCTCATCGCCAAACAGGAAATGATGCAGCTCGATGACATTGCTCTCCAGCGTCTGCGGGATGACGCAGGCGCCCTTGCGTCCCATCTTCTTTTCCCTCAGCTCCGACGGAAAACCGGTCGTCTCGGTCAGATGGTAACGCGTAATATTTCGTCCTATCTTCAACAGATCATTGATCTCGATGCTGGTCGCCACCTGTGGAAATACCGTCTGCACAATATTGTTGATCGTCGCCCAATCTGCTTTTTTCATCTTCTCAAACGCGAGGGAAATAACCTTTCTCTGTCGTTCGGTACGGGCATAGTCCGTATCCATCAGACGGAGACGCCCATATGCAACCGCCTGCACACCGTCCAGATGGTTCATGCCCGCTGATTTAAGCTGGGTCGAAGCGACGCCGGTCGCCTTGACCGTCTCAGAAATGAACGCATTGATATAATAAAACTCTGATTTCGTGATCTCCACGTCAATGCCGCCCAGAATGTTGATCGCATCTGCAACGGCTTTCCAGTTAAAGGTCGCATAATCGTCAATATCGATATCCAGGTTCCTATTGAGCGCCTTGACAACCTGCTCCGGTCCGCCCTGCATATAAGCAGCGTTGATTTTGTTGTAGGTATTCTTGTCGCTGATATTTAAATATGAATCCCGGTACACCGAAACCAGACGTATCTCACCGGTTCCCTGATCGATGTTGCAGAGAATATTGACATCCGAGTTGTTGCCCTTTCCGACCGATGAGTTACGGCTATCCACGCCGAAAACCGCGATCGTCCAATAACCGCTCATCTGCTCCTGCTTCTCCTCCGAAATCTCGACGTTTTTGATCTCATCCGGGTTCCACGGAAGCCGCTGCATCAGATCCAGACGGCTGCTGATATACGAATATCCCGCAAAGCAGAGAATCCCGATCAGCATCACGCTCTCCAGAAGAATAAACCATATCTTCCGCTTCTTTTTCCGGCGCGCTTTCAATTTAACCGGGTCGGCGTAAATATCCGACCGGTTCATGGTCCGGGTTTTCTCCTGATTCCGGCTCTCCCGGCTGCTGCCAGGCTGCGTCTGTCCCCTCTTTGCCGCTTTCTGACCACTTCGGCTTCTATCTCCGCTCCGGTGGGATCCGTCCTCCCGGCGTTCCGTAAATGAATCCGTGATCAGTGTCAGACCATCGTCTTCCATCTCCGACGGTTTTGCCCGTCGGCTCCGGCGGTGTCCTGACCTATCTCTTTCTTCTTCATATCCCATGTGGTTTTCCTCATCAATACGCGTTTTTATTTATAAAGCCCTTAAAAACCGTCAAAAACATGATTTTAAAATCAAATCCCAGCGTCCAGTTCTCGATGTAATACAGATCATGCTCAATCCGCTTCGTGATCGAGGTATCGCCCCGGTAACCATTGACCTGTGCCCATCCGGTCATTCCCGGACGCACCTGGTGTTTGATCATATAACGCGGAATCTCTTCCTTGAATTTTTCAACGAAAAACGGGCGTTCCGGGCGCGGTCCAACCAGGCTCATATCGCCCTTCAGAACATTAAACAGCTGCGGAAGCTCGTCAATGCTCGTCTTCCGGATAAATCTTCCAATCGGAGTCACACGCGGGTCTCCCGGCGTCGTCCACTGGCTTTTCTCCTTTGCCGCCGACTGTACCGCCATCGAGCGGAACTTATACATCTTAAACGGCTTATTGTGAAGTCCCACCCGCTCCTGACAGAAAATGACCGGTCCCGGCGAAGTCGCCTTTATAAGAATCGCCGTCACCAGCATCACCGGTGAAAACAGGATGAGCGCCATCATGCCGCCGACCAGATCCATCGTCCGCTTCATCGTTGCGTTGAGCAGATTCGTGAGCGGCACATGGCGGATGTGGATCACCGGAAGTCCCTGCAGATCCTCCATAAACGGACGGGTCGGGATAAAGTTATAATAATCCGGGATAAATTTCGTATGCACACCCGATTTTTCACAGCCTGCCACGATTTTTTCCAGTTTTCCATACTCCTGGATGCTCAGGGTGATCGCGATCTCATCCAGCGTATTGAGCGCCAGAATCGTATCCAGATCGTCAATTTTGCCGATCACGCGCACTCCCTTATATTCTTTGCCCCACTCCTCATGGTCATCCAGAATACCGCGGATTTTATAGCCCCACTCCGGGTTGACATTCACACGGTCAATAAATCCTTCCGCTGCCCGGCTGTAACCGACCAGAAGCAGATGCTTCTGGTTATATCCCTTCGACCGCATCGACCGGAGCGCTATCCGCAGGATATTCCGCATCAGAATCTCAGCAAAGAGATTGATGCCAAAAAACAAAAATACCATCGGACGGGAGAAGTTGTGGAAATACTCATTTTTACCGCCCAGGTAAAGAATCAGTGAGATCACCAAAAGACCGATGATGTTCGCCTTGAAAATATTGGCTAACTCCACCCGTCTTCCCTGAACCCGTTTGGGCGTATAAAGATGAAAAAATGCGTATAAAATCAAATAAAACGGTACAATAAGAACGCCAGCCGCCAGATAGACGACTGCCATTGCGCTCTTATTATGCCCTGTTACATTAAACCACGACGTTCCATTGACGATAAACCACGCAAGTGCGTAGGCGCATGCGATGACACATGCGTCCAGCACTACGTGGAAATGGTTCAGCCGTTTCTGGTTATCTTTTATCATAGTATATCACCTGAATTCGGATTAAGCTCCCGGACCTGCTGGACCGCCGGGGCCTGCTGCATCGCTGTTTCCGGAATCCCCCGGTTCCTGAATCTCTGTGACCGGACTTTTCACACCGGAATTATCCGACGCACCCGGAGAAGTCTTTTCACTAGATGCCGATGTCTCTGCCGCCGTTGTGGTTGTAGATCCCGGTTTTGCAATGGAAGACTTCGTCTCCGATGTGCTGCCTGGTCCGGATAAAGAATCATCCGCCTCGGTTGTCTTATCCGTATGATTTTTCTTGCCGGGAGTCGTCGTTGTTCCTGGTCCCTTACTGCTGTTGCTCTTCGACTCTTCTTCCTCCCAGTCAATCCAGTCTTCATCCGGATCAAAGATCTCGTCCAATCCGATCGAGCTCTCGCTCTCGCCCTTCTTGGTCTCATCCCCGCTCTCGTCATCCGACTCGTCCGAAGCACTCGTCGATGACTTCTTAGCGGCATCCTTCGCCGCTGCCTGCGCGGCAATACGGCTCGCCCGTTTCTTGATAAATGTCTGGGCGCTGACACCCTGATCGACCGGAACATGACCAATCAGCTTCGCATTCGTCGTAAGTCCCGTTACCTGCGCGATATGGCTGCTGTACTCCTTAACATTGGACGGAACCTGATAATCTTCCTCATCAAACAGGAACTTATGAAGCTCTTTTACGTTGTACTCCAGCGTCTGCGGGATAACGCAGTCACCGATCTTTCCAACATCCTGCTCACCTCTGGCTGCCGGGAATCCCGCGGTCTCACCAATATGGAACTTCGCGATATTGCGTGCCAGCGGAATCAAATCCGTAATATCAACATTGGTTGCAAGCTGCGGCATGATCGTCTGAATCAGACAGTTGAGTGTCGCCCAGTCTGCATTTTTTGCCTTATCAAAGGCTTTCTGAAGAATAATTCTCTGACGCTCGGTACGCGCATAGTCCGTATCTGAATAACGGATACGTCCGTATGCAACTGCCTGGATACCATCCAGATGTACATTGCCCGCATGGGTCAGCTGATGAGAACCGATACCAGTCTCCTTTACGGTCTCCGTGATGAAGGCATTGATCCAGGAGAACTCTGCATCGCTCAGCTCGACATCTACACCGCCCAGAATGTTGATGGCATCCGCAACCGCTTTCCAGTTGAACGTCGCATACTGGGTAATGTTAAGACCCAGGTTCTTATTCAGCGCCTTAACTGCCTGCTCCGGACCACCCTGTGCGTAAGCGGCGTTGATCTTATTATAAGAGTTTTTATCGTTGATATTCAGATAACTGTCCCGGAATACCGATACAAGGCGGATCTCACCCGTCTCCAGATTGATATTGGCAATCATGTTGACATCCGCGTTCGTACCTTTTCCGACATTCATCTGTCCGTGCTCACTTCGCGAATCGACACCGAAGCACGCCACGGTCATGTAGCCCTTCATATCATCGATCTGTTCCTGGGACAGGTTGACGTTCTTAACCTGGTCCTCGTTAAAATCAATCTTCTGCATAGAACCGAAGGTTCTGTGATACATATACCAGAACGCACCGCCCAGAATCATCAATATAATCACGACAATCTCCGCCGCAATGATCATATGCTTTCTGTGGCGCGCCGATTTACGGTAATGGCTGCCGCGGCGTCCCGAACTCTTTTTTCCACTTCCAGCGCTCTTAGGACCGCTGTAGCCGGAACGTACTGAACTGCTGCCCGCCTCACCTTTTCTCTGGCTATTTTCGACTGTACTGCTGACTCTTCTGCGGCTGGTGCCGGAAGCAGAACTGCCGCGCGAAAAATACCCTGCCTGACTGGCACGGCTGCTTCTGCCCTCGCGGCGCGCCCTCATGCGCTCCAGCTCATCATCCTCATAATTCATAAGCTACCTCATCTTTCACTTGCTTGCTGCCACTCAGACATTGTCTGATAAGCAGCCTTTCTCCGTGTTGCATCTGCTAAACCATGACCGTTCACACATCGCGCAAACTCTAAGTTACTGTCCACTCATACGTGCCCAGTAACAACTCTAACCTTTTCCTCACGATTTATCAGATGCTGCTTTTTTCTCGATCTGTCTCACAGCAAATTCATAGACATAGAGAAATGTCCCGGCTAAAAGTTCCAGCTCTATCGCCAGATAATTTTTAAGCCGTTCCGGGCGGTACGCCACTTTTTTACACTTCTTTGCCGTCCGTATGCCTTCTTTCAGACCTTCCAGATAATCTTTTCCAAACCCGAGTTTCCTGAAAAATGAATATTTCACGAAAATCCCCGCTGCGATCGGAATCGCATTTATGATAAGCTGTAAGCACGGCATATTTTTATAATTCAGATACACATTGTTGCGTGCCGCCAGCTTAACCTTGAATGAATTGTACTTGGAACCGCTGGTTCCGCTTCCGACGTGCCATACCAGCGCCGCCGGGCAGTATATATTGTCATAACCCGCAATCCGGGCTCTATAGCCCACATCAATATCTTCCAGATAGGCAAAATGCATCTCATCGAAATAGCCTATCTCCTCAAATACCTCTCTCCTGTAGATCGCTGCGCCCGCGCACGCCGAGAATACCCGGCTTGAACGGCGGTAATGCGTAAGATCCCGTCCCACGCCGCGCTGGTACGCCCAGCCAAGCAGGGAATACATATCGCCTGCATCATCCAGCCTGTCCGGATGGTACATCTGGATCATCCGGCTGCTGACGGAAAAGATGCGCTCCGACTGACCGATCGCACGCACCATCTCCGCCACGAAATACTCGTCCACCCGGACGTCATTATTTAAAAGCAGCACATACGGTGTGTCTGCCGCCTTGATTCCGACGTTGACTGCGCCGGAAAATCCCGTGTTTTCCGGCAGGAAAATCGTATCGATCTGATGTTCCTTCAGCCACTCCACGCTTCCGTCCGTCGAACCGTTGTCCACCACCAGTGTCCGGAAATTCGGATACGTCTGTGCATTCAGTGAACGGATGCATTCGTCCATAAATTTCAACCCATTATAATTGGGAATAATAATTGTCGTTGTAATCTCCATCCCGGGTTATACCTCCAGATGATACGGTTCTCCGATTTTCTCTTTTTTCAGATCCCTGAGGGCGAAATTGGACTTCCGCAGCGTCAGGTTCGGATTGTAGTAAGGATCTCCATCTTTAAGGATCTCCGGCCAGCGCTCCGAGAAAATCCTGATCTCCCTGTTAAAACGTGCCACTTTCTCCGGCGTATCCTCCAGTCCTCTTGACTTCGACTCATAATGATACAGCAATGCGTACGGATTGTAAACCACTAAATGATTTGATGCCCGCACTTTCATGCAATAATCGATATCGTTAAATGCGACCGCCAGCTTCTCCGTAAAGCCGCCGACCTCATCAAAGAGCGCTTTCTTTGTCATCAGGCACGCCGCCGTCACAGCGCTGTAATCCTGTGTACTCATCGCACGGTGGAAATAGCTGTTTTCCGCCTTATGAAGCCCGATAAACGTATGCCCTGCGATGCCGCCGAAACCAACCACGACGCCCGCATGCTGGATCGTATCATCCTGATAGAGCAGTCTCGCGCCAACTGCGCCGACGTCCTCCCGCTGGCACAGTCCCAGCATCTCCTCGATGAAATTCTCCGCAATCAGCTCGGTATCATTATTTAAAAACAGCAGATATTCGCCCTTTGCGAAGGTCACGCCGAAGTTGTTGATCGCCGAATAGTTAAACTCGCGCTCCCAGGTTACCACATGGACATTGGAAAATTCCTTCTGAATCTTTTCATAGTATTCAAAGGTTTCCTTCTCCGTGCTGTTGTTCTCTACAATGATAAACTCAACATTGCGGTACGTTGCCCGCGTCTCAATCGCCCGCAGGCATAGATCCAGATCCGTATGGTGATCCTTGTTCGGAATGATGATCGATACCAGCGGTTCCCCCTGAATTTTATATACAGAGTGATAAATGCCGTAGTCCACACCTTTTTCCACGCGCTCCGCCTCGATACCGACGCGTTTATAATGATCCATGATCGCGCGCGCACCCGCATCAAATGCGTACAGCTTGCTCTCCGGGTTGCTCGCTGTCGAATCCTTGTGGCAGCGCCAGTGATACAGCACCTTCGGGATATGGCGGATCTCCTTCGCCTTCTCCGTACAACGGAAAATGAAGTCATAATCCTGCGCTCCGTCGTATTCCTGACGGAAGCCGCCCACCTGCGCTGCCAGATCGTGGCTGACTACAAACAGATGGCAGATATAGTTGACGCTGCAGAGCAGATCGATATTGAAATCCGGCTTAAAATGCGGATCAAACAAAGCGCCGCCGTCCATATCCAGCTTATCCTCATCCGAATAGAAGCAGTCGCATCCCGGATGTTCCTGTAACAGTTTCGCACACTCATAGAGAGCATTCGGTGTCAGCTTATCGTCATGGTCTGCCAGCACGATATAATCGCCGGTCGCCATATCCATTGCTGCATTCGTATTGCCGGAAATGCCCTTATTTTCGCCTAAAATTACGTATTTAAAGCGGCTGTCCTTCTTCGCATACTGCTCCAGCACCCGCTCGCAGCTTTGTCCTGCCGGACTGCCGTCCGCCACGCAGACCTCCCAGTTTGCGTATGTCTGTTCCGCGATCGAATCCAGCATTTCCCGCAGGAATCGCTCCGGTGTCTTAAATGCCGGAATCACGATCGAGAATTTAACCGGCGCGTCAAACACCTTTTTCCTCTGCTCCTCCAGCTCCTCCGCCGTCGGCTTCGTCAGTGAATACCACTCGCCGTAATCGTAGTCATTGTCAATTCCCTGCAGTTTGTGCTTGGATTTTACCAGCAGGGCTTTCAGACCATTTTCCTTCCAGAAATCCAGACAGACCCGCACAGTCTCCATGTTCATCAGATCGCGGATCTTCTGCATCCGCTTGTGCGCCACACTGCTGCGCTTGCGGATCAGTTCTTCATTATATTTAATGCGGATTTTGCGGCCCTCGCCTTTTGCGATCAGATAATAATCTTTTCCGCGCTCATACGGGAACTGGATATCAAATCCAAGCTCTTTTTCTACCGTTCGCCCAAAATAAATCTGGCTGACGTCGTCGCGGCGGGTCGCCACATACTGAAACCGGATCGGCTGATGTGCCCCATCTTCAACCTGATAGGTGATCTCCGTTTCCGGCGTCTTTCCGATCGCCCAGCCATTGAGCTGAATCGAATTTTCACGAATCCGAACTACATCGACATTACATTTCATGCTGTTTGCCCCCAACTTTTTTTACCGGTGTATCAAAATTCAGCCGCTCTTCCTCCACTACCAGTGGACGCTTCATGACTCTCGAATTGATCGATAAAATATACTCTCCCACCAGACCGATGAAAAAGATCTGAACCGACCCTAAAAAGCACATTCCAATCAGAACCGGCGCCATACCAGCCGGAAAATCATACCAGTGAAGCAGTTTCATCACCAGATATACAATCGCCACGATCATACTGATCGCCGCGCAGATACTTCCAAATATCGTCGCCAGGCGCAGACCGACCTTCGTATAGGAGGTCACACTGAGCATCGCAGCATCGTAGAGCCGGTAAAAATTGTTGTGTGTCTTGCCTGCGCGGCGCTGCGGCTGGATATATGGGATCTCCTTGCGCTTATAACCAAGCTCCGCCACGATTCCGCGCAGAAACGGCGTCGGATCGTCAAGCTCCCGCAGAATCTCAATAAAATCGCGGTCATACAGACCCGAACCGGTAAAATGCTCAATCTGCTCGACATCGGAGAGTTTCTTTATCATCTTGTAATAGCAGCTCCTCAGCGCATACATGATCGGGTTTTCCTTGCTTCCCGTCTTGATGCCGATGACAATCTTGTAGCCATTTTCCCACTCATGGACATATTTCGGGATCATATCGACCGGATCCTGAAAATCTGCCACCATGCTGATCACGCAGTCGCCGGTACACTGTAACATTCCATAATACGGGGAATTGAACTGTCCAAAGTTTTTGGCATTAAAAATTGCCTTGATCCGTGGATTCTCGCTGCAGATCTTCCGAAGAATCGGGCGCGTCTGGTCCGTCGAATCATTGTCGATAAAGACAAGCTCATAGTCATATTCCGGCAGATCGCGCTCCAGCGTCTCCACAACCGCCTCGCTGATCGGACCTACATTCTCTTCCTCGTTGTAGCAGGGAATTAATATACTGATTTTTTTCATACTTTTCTGATTCCTATTAATTTGCTTTTTGTTTAAACTCTTCTGTTTCGTTCCACCAAATTTCGAACACAAAAAAAGAGAAAGCCGCTTCGGCTATACTGCCTTTATTTTAAACGTCTTTCTCTCTTTTGACAACCTACAATTTTCTTAACGATTTTTGGCTGCTTCGCTATTTACTTGGCATAAACTGATAAAATATGTCCAAATATTTACCATTCTCTCCCGTCACTCTGCACAGAGGGCAGAAAAATCATTTCTGAAAAGCCAGAATTTTCTTCATTCCTTCTTCAAAATATACCTGTGGCTTCCAGCCAACCACCCGCTCCATCTTGCGGATATCCGGGATCAGATTGACGATTCCCTCTGCATTCGGCGGGCGGACGCCAAATTCCATGCTGCCCTGCCTGCCGCACAGCTCATAGACCGTCTCGACAAACCCGCGCAGCGGTCCTGTCTCATCCATCGGACCGCCCAGATTGTAGACACATCCGTGATCCGTGAGATTTCCCGCATATTCTGCCAGATCCGCCAGAGCGCGCCCCGCATCGTCAATATACATGAAGTTCCAGAGCTGCGTGCAGGCGGTCATCGTCATCTTCTCCCCTGCCCGGAAGACCCGGACACAGGAGGAAAGAAGCGACCACGGGTGATCGCCCGGTCCATACGTGCTGAAAATCCGTGCATGCCCGTAATCCAGTCCCAGTTCCCGGCAGAGCACTTCCGCCTGCTGCCGTACTGCCAGTTTCGCGCGTCCATACGGGGAGGTCGGCTCGCAGACCGTCTCCTCGTCTGTCAGCTCGCTCTTGACGCCATACTCCGCCTGCGAACCTGTAAAGAGAAACCGCCGGCACCCGAGGTCTTTCGCCACGCGGACGGCATTCAGCGCGTCCTGCACGCTCTCCTCCTGGACTGACTCATTTTTCCGTGAATCACTCCCTGCACCGCGCCAGCCCATATGGAGAAACACATCGCATCCGCCCGGAATCCGTTCCGGCAGTTTCGAGAGATTCCCCAGATCCTCCTCCAAAATCGTGAGTCCCTGCGGAAATTTTCCATTTTCCCGCAGCAGATCCGCTTTCGTCGAATGTTCCCGCAGTACGGCGTATACCTGATGTCCGCGATGTAACAGCTCGCGCACCGCCCCCAGACCTACAAAGCTGGTGGCACCAGTGACAACTATCTTCATTCTATCGTTTCCTTTACTATTTTTTAATACGCGGAATCAGCATGATACGGTCCATCTCCTCGTCCGGCAGGAATGGGGACAGATCCTCCAGCGGCGGCGATACAAGCGTTCCGTCCGGCAGTCTCTTCGCCGCGGACTTTGGCTCAAAGTTCTGATCCAGCGTTACAAATACCTCGCAGATCACCGGGCCGTCCATCGCCAGCGTTTCTTCTACTTTCTCGCCCAGCTCCTTGTTTCCATGAATCGATACATATGGGAATCCATACGCCCACGCCAGCTTTTCCATACTCGGGAATCCAAGATCGCCGCTGTCCACGCCGATACCGATGAGCGGCTCGCCGAAGAAATTCTTCTGGGTCTGGCGGATGGAATGGTAACCGCCGTTATTGATAATGAAAATCTTGATCGGCATCCGGTGGCTGACAACTGTCTCAAGCTCCTGTAAATTCATCTGAATACTGCCGTCTCCGGTGATCAAGATAATATCCTGGCTGTGATCTGCCACGCACGCGCCGATCGATGCCGGAAGTCCGTAGCCCATCGAAGCGATGCCGGAGTTCGAGATAAATCTCTGTCCCTTTTTCACAATATTTGCGTGTCCACACACAACGTTTGCAGATCCATTCCCCACAACCACGATCTGGTTCTCATTTAAACGGCGGCTCATCTCATACGCAAATGCATATACGTTTGCCTGCGTCTGCGTGCCGCCGTTCATGTGCTTCGGCAGAACCACCGGATAATCATGCTTCCAGCCCTGGCAGATACGCAGCCACTCTGCCTGCGCGTCCTTGTACTCCTGCGTCATCGAAGCCGCGCCGTCCGCTTTTCCTTCCTCCGAAAGAACCTCGTCCATCACGTTCAGAAGATCCTTCACATCCGCGTGAACCGGCATGTCCACATGCAGGGTCGGCTTTTTCAGCTCTTCGGCATCGATATCATTCACAATCACATACGCCTCGCGCGCCCAGGTAGTAAAACGGTAACCGACCTGACGGAAACTCAGACGGCTTCCGAGCGACAGCACCAGATCGCTGTTCTGGATCGCGAAGTTGCCCGGGCGATCGCCGACGTTGCCACCTTTTCCGATGTACAGCGGGTGTTCGTCATAGATACAGTCGATGCTGTCCGCGCCGGTCACAACCGGGATTCCCAGCTTTTCAACCACGCGCATGAAAACATCGTGCGCCGCGCCGATACGGATACCATTTCCGGCATTGATCACCGGACGTTTGGAGGTGCGGACTTTCTCGATGATCGCACGCGCCGTCTCCTTCGTCACACGTGCCGGAAGTTTTGCACGAAATTCACCTTTTCCGGCGGTATCCTCCGGGATCTCGGACGCGCTCTCTGCCGCCCAGCCGGTTCCGCCCGCCTCATAATCCTCCGGATCAAAGCCGATCAGATCGTCTGTCTCGATCATTGCCGCCTGCACATTCAGCGGAATATCCAGCCAGGTAGGACCCGGACGACCGTTGTAAGCCAGATACAGGGCTTTTTCCACACAGAAGCGGATACGCATCGGATCGATCACCATCTCACAGTATTTTGTCATATTGGCAACCGATTTGGTGATATCATACTCCTGATCGCCCATCGCACGCAGGTGAAGTCCCGTGCTGCGCGCTGTCGTGTCATAACGCACCTGTCCGGAAATGACAAACATCGGGATTGAATCCAGGAATCCGCCCGCAACGCCGTTCATCGCATTGATGCCGCCAGGTCCCGTCGTCACGCACACTGCCGCAATCTTGTTGTGGATGCGGGCATACGCTTCCGCTGCCATCGCACATGCCTGCTCATGATGATTGTAGAGGCAGTGAAGTCCTTCCTGATGCCCCAGCGCGTCATCCAGATGCATCGCGCCGCCGCCCGTGATCATAAACACATCCGTGATGCCGGATGCGAGAAGCTTTTCTGCTATATAATTAGAAAGTTTCTGTTTCATTTTGATTTCCTCCTGAAAATACCTTGTCAAGTGGTCATATTATACCACACATATTTCTTTTTTCATAGCCGACACGGCATTTTCCCAACTCCTTACATTTTTCTTATGCTATCTTGTATTTCTCCTATTTCTTTTCTATAATAAAGGTCAGCATCCGGTTCACATCGGTATGCCTGAATCGTTACGGTTCAGTTTACTTTATGTAACTGCTTTATCATACAGAGGAACGTCTTATGAATCGATTAGCACAGGAAAAAAAGGTCTGCGCGCTGATTCCGGCGCGGCTTAATTCGGTTCGCTTTCCGGGAAAGGCATTGAAACAGATTGATGGGATTCCAATGGTTGTGCGGGTTCTCGCAGCGGCGCGGGACAGCGGTGTATTTGATGCCGTTTACGCTGCGACCGACAGCCCTGAGATTGCTGCTGTTTGCCAGACATATGGATTTGAGGCGGTTTTCACCTCCCATTCCCATCAGAATCCGACCTCCCGCATTCAGGAGGCGGTGACGATTCTGGAAGATTCCAAGTCTGCTTCTTCGCGGAAATTTGATTTTTATGCGATGATCGGCGGGGATGAACCGCTTCTGACACCGGAGATTCTGCAAAATTTTATGGAGCAGGCGCTTACTGTTATTACCTCAAAAGAGAATGTACAGCGTCCATTTCTCATCAATGCCATGGCAGATATCCCGAACGATGCCGAGACAGCCGATCCATCCAACATAAAAGTGGTCTGCCGCCCGGACGGCACAGGGCTTTACATTTCCCGTGCGCCAATTCCATTCCGCAAGGGGACGCTTGACAAACCTTCCCGGAAATTTGTGAGTATCGGGCTTTATACGCGGGAATCGCTTGATTTCTTCTGCCAGAGCAGACCGGGCATTCTGGAACAGATCGAGGGCGTGGATTTGCTGCGTTTCCTCGAATATGGGAAAACGATCCTATTTCTTCCCATCTGCGGATATACGCTTTCCGTAGACACCCCCGCCGACCTTGAAACAGTACAGGCGATTTTACACAGGAGGACTAGCACCCTATGAATAAGAAAACATACCGCGGCGTGATCTTCGACCTCGACGGCACGCTGCTCGATACATCCGAAGGCGTCTTTGCGAGCGTGCGCCACACGGTAGAAGCACTTGGAAAACCTGCCCTCGACGAGGCGACACTCCGCACCTTTATCGGACCGCCCGTCAAGCTGTCGCTCATCCGCCTCTATGGACTGGACGAGGACGCCGCGAACCACGCAACCGAGATTTTCCGCACCCAGTACAAGGATCACGACCTGCTGAAAGCCGAGCCATACGCCGGTATCAAAGACCTGATCCGCGCACTCCGCGCACAGGGCTGCAAGATCGGGGTTGCCACCCTGAAACGTGAAGATTATGCGCTGACTCTGCTGGAACATTACCATTTCACAGAACTCTGTGACTCCATCTGTGGCAGCGATTTTGCCAGCAAAATGACGAAGGCTGACGTTCTGCACAAGTGCTTAAAAGCTTTGGAGTTGTCTCCATCCGAGGCAGTTCTTATCGGTGATACCTCTTCCGACGGAAAAGGTGCCAAAGAGGCAGCTGTCGATTTTATGGCAGTTACCTACGGCTTCGGACCAGATACCGCGGAGGCATGGCAGGAATATGCGCCGGTTTATACGGCAAAGGATACGCATGATATCGGGGCGTTTCTGGGAGTCAATTTTTAAAATTACAAACATAACAAGAGGACAAACATCATGAAACAAGTCAAATTACTCGACTGCACTCTCCGCGACGGCGGCTACGTCAACGACTGGGAGTTCGGTCACGACAATATTGTTACTATTTTTGAACGTCTGATCAGCGCGGGCGTGGACATTCTGGAAGTTGGTTTCCTGGATGACCGCCGCTCCTTCGACCGCAACCGCACGATCATGCCGACAACCCAGTGTGCCGATCAGATTTTCGGCAAGCTGGACAAGGGAAATACAATGATCGTCGCCATGATCGACTACGGAACCTGCGATATTTCTAATTTAAGCCCGTGTTCTGATTCCTACATCGACGGCATCCGCGTCATTTTCAAAAAACATGTGATGCATGAGGCGATCCAGTTCTGCCACGAAGTCAAAAAACTGGGCTACAAAGTGTTTGCACAGGCGGTTTCGATCACCAGCTACTCCGACCGTGAGCTTCTGGATCTGGTTGACCTTGTCAACGATCTGGAACCGTATGCGATGTCCCTTGTAGACACCTACGGTCTGCTGCATCAGGATAACCTGCTGCACTATTTCCAGCTCTTAAACTACAACTTAAAACCATCGATCGCGATCGGCTACCACTCCCACAATAACTTCCAGCTCGCATACTCGAACAGCATGGAAGTCTTACGCGAACCGGCAGACCGCACCGTTTTAGTTGATGCCACCCTGTACGGCATGGGAAAAAGCGCCGGAAATCTTCCGATCGAACTCATTTCCATGTACATGAACACCGTATTCGGACGCAATTTCAATGTCAGCCAGATGCTCGAGGCGATCGACATCAGCATCATGCCGTTCTTCCGCAAGAGCCCATGGGGATATAACCTGTTCTTCTATATTTCCGCCTCCAACAACTGCCATCCGAACTACGTCCGCTTCCTGATGGATAAGCACACCCTGTCGCTTAAATCCATCAATACGATTCTGGATGCGATTGAGCCGGAGAAAAAACTGCTCTACGACAAAGATTACATTGAAACACTGTACCGCAGGTATCAGAGCACAGAATGCAATGACGAAGCCGATATTCAGGCATTGAGTGCTTCCTGGAGCGAGCGCCCGCTTCTGCTGCTCGGTCCGGGAAAGAATCTGGAACTGGAAAAGGAGGCAATTCTTTCCTATATTAAGGCGCACAATCCGATCACAATCTCCGTCAATTTTATCCCGGAGGGAATTCCTATCGATTATGCGTTCTTAAGCAATTCCAGGCGGTATGTCCAGCTCAACAACCGCCTGCTCGAGCACGCCGACGCCCAGGGACGCCCGGTGCGCGTCATCGCGACCTCGAACGTGACGAATGTCAAAGATACACATTTTGATTATACCTTAAACTATAATTCCCTGATCGACCAGAATGCAGAGATCATCGATAATTCCTTTGTCATGCTGCTGAACGTCCTGACCAAAACAAGCGTCCACCACGCCGCCTGCGCGGGATTCGACGGATATACGGTCGATGGAGACAACTACTATAATTCCGCGATGGACTACCGGATCGCGCGGGAAAAATCACAGAGTATTAACCAGTATGTGATAGATACGCTGGAGAGGCTGGCAGGAACGCTGACGCTGGAGTTCCTGACGGATTCGAAATACGTAAAATAAAAAATTATATTTTCATATAGAAAAAGGGGTGTTCCAGCTGGTTCACCCCTTTTTCCACATCTCTCCACCCTTTCCAGCAACGCACACTATCTTTTTACGCATAATCCCCGTATAATAAGCCCCGTAATGCAGCGATGGATTTTCGCATTTTCAAAAAGGAGAGATTATACCATGCGTAAGCAAACTAAAACTTTAGCTGTTTTATCCGCTGCGGCTTTGTTCGCGGCTGCTGCACCTATAATGACAAATACGGGAACTTACAGAGTTCTGGCGGCTCAGAGCGGCTGGACAGAGGAAGATGGTCGTCTTTATTACTACGATGAGGACGGCTATAAAGAGACAAACACATGGAAAAAGCGGAATGGCGACTGGTTTTATCTCGATGAGGAAGGCGAGATTGCTACCAATCAGAGAGTCGATGACTATTTCGTCAACGATGAGGGGCACATGGCAAAGAACCAATGGGTTTCGGCTGAAAATGAGATCAGCTACGACAGCCCGGATTCTCCGGACGGCGGCTCCTGGCTCTATTTTGGCAAGGACGGCAAGATTGTAACTGCCAAATGGATGAGCATCAACGGAAAAACCTACTATTTCGACGAGGACGGACTGATGCAGACCGGGCTTCTGGAGCTGGACGGACAGACCTACTACCTCGGCGAGGAAAATGACGGCGCCAGAAAAACCGGATGGATTCTGCTGGAAACCATCACGAAAGACACCGACGATGAAGATATCTGGTGCTATTTTGACACCGAAGGACGCATGATCGTAAGCCAGATGGACCGCAAAATCGACAATGGCTACTACACATTCATCGACGGCCAGATGCAGACAGGCTGGATCAATGTCGCGGAAGCTGGCTTTGTAAGCTCCAGCACACCTTCAAACGAAGCAGCAACAGCGGACAACTCTGCCACAGACATTGTCAGCTTAAACGATTTCCGCTACTACGATCCGGAAAATGGCGGACGCCGGGCAAGCGGCTGGTACACCATTGAAGGGGCACCGGGCATCAGCGAAGAAGAAGAGCCATTTTCCTTCTTCTTTAAAAACGGAACTGCTTACTTTGCCGAGAAGGATCTTGCTATTTTCACCATCAATTCCGAGCGCTACTGCTTCAACGAGCGCGGTGAAATGCAGACCGGGCTTCAGAGCCTGAAACAGGCGGATGGCAGCTTTGCCTCCTACTACTTCGGCGACGACGGCGTGATGCGTACCGGCAAGCAGACTATTTACAATGATGATTTAGAAGAAAACCAGATCTGGTATTTCCAGACCAAAGGTTCCCTCAAAGGACAGGGCTACCATGGAGAGCGCGATAACCAGGTTTATGTAAACGGTCTTTTAAAGAAGGCGGATCCGGAACTCCGCTATGAGCCGGTTTCTATCGGTGAAAAACGCTACCTGGTAAACACCAGCGGCACCATCCAGAAAGCAACCTCTTCCTCCTCTTCCGCTTCCCGTCCGGAACTCGGAAAAGGGTTCAAGGATATCAAAGACAGCAATGATACTGCCTGGACAGTTGACACATCTGGAATCATCCAGTAAAATATAATATTGCATCCGTTCAAATACCGCAGGACACTTTTGTGACACCGCGGTATTTTTTCTGAAAGATGTCTTTTTTTATCGTTTTAAAAATTTTTTTGGAAATTTTTAAATTTTTTTCTAAAAACCAGTTATAATGTTCCCGATTAAAACGTATTATAATAAAGGGGATGTTTTCATTTTTCTCCCAATGACTCAACTCTTACTTCTACGGAGGCAACTCTATGCGTGGTTTAAATGTTTATTGCTGTCCAAACTGTGGACATTATGGATTCTTTCAGCTCGTTGCCAATGCGGTGTGTCCGCATTGCTCAATCGCCATGACTCCTCTTCCCATTCCGTATCAGGATTTCATGGACTTAGACTATCCACAACGGCAGATCCTGATTTCCAGACACATGATTAATGCGGCAAGCCCTTTGGATTCTAAAGCCAAACAGGCGAACAAGGCTAAGGCACCAGGGCAGACAAAGCCATCCGGCCGGAGCAAATCACCGGATGATGCAAAATCGTCGGATCAAAATGCAGCACCTGATAACACCAAATTGATGACAGATCATTCTGCAGCACCGGGTAAAACAAAATCATCTTCCACTTCCTCGAATCTCCATCCGGATATCTCAAAAGATTCCGACAAGGAAACTCTCTATCAGGAAGTATTGGCGCTAAGAGAGAAAAACGAGCAGCTGGAGCAGACGATCTCCTGGATGCATGATTTAATCTGGAAATTGACGCGCCAACTGCATATTACATAGAGTACATAAAAAATGCCGCATGATTCATTCTGGTTTAATAACATACCTTCTGAATCATGCGGCTTTGATATTCGATTTAGTATTTAATTTTTGATTTGATTGTTCACTTGCTCCATCTGGTATAAATGAGCCTCTTCTCTCCCATCTTATCCAGTTTCTCCGCTTATCCCGCCTTCTCCGTCTTACAGAGTATGTAGTGGTCAATCATCCGGTTTAAGCTTTGATTCATCTGATCCAGAGTTTTAAATAACTCCTTAAGCTCACGCTTTAATTCTTCATTTTCCTGTTCCAAAACGACCAATTTTTTAGCTTCATCCATAAACTCTCCTCCTTTTGACTGCCTGTTCTTCCATTCAGATGACCACACTGCATAACGCAGCTCTGCCAGGCGATCCTATCGTTTTTTCGTTTCATATTATTTATAAACCGATTTTAAGAAAAATAAAAGAGTCTATCGATCGCAAATTTCGACACGGGTTACTGTTCACACATTACTTTAAATTCTAAATCGACAAAGTTCGTCATTTCGGCTTTTCCGCCGAATCTGCCCGGATTTGCCGTCTATTTGAGCTATTCTGCCTGTTCTGCTTTCTCTCTTGTGAGTGTAAGCCCAATCGCCAGCATCGCCCACATAATCGGCGTCGCGATCGGGAGGTTGATATTAACAACTGCCTGTGCTCCATAGCAGAGCACCGCCAGAACAGGCGCCAGAATCCAGGCGCACTCTTTCCATTTTCTGCACATTCTCACGCAGGCGCCGCCCAGAAACGCAAGATAGGATGCAAGCGCAAGCGGTCCCATTGTAACAAGGTACTGGAAATATTCGTTGTGGGCGCTCTCATAGAAAACTCCATACCGATCCAGCGCATCCTGCCTGAAATCCCAAGTCAGAATTCCATATGTGTCTGGTCCAAAACCAAACAACTGATGCAGGAACGGCAGCTCGCGATAGGACTGCCAGCCAATTCTCCAGCAATATCCCCGGTTCGTCCCCCAATCATCATCAAAAACAAGATACTGGGACAACGCGCTGTACCGTTCCGCATGTCCTCCCAGATTTGCATCATAGAAGACAAATGCCACTGCCAGGCATCCAAGAATCAAAACTGCACACCAGCCACGCCAAATCCATCGTCCCGGTTTGCTCTCTGGATTCGTCTGTTCCATCTTCCGTTTCCAAACACAGAGAATCCCCGCCAGAATCCAGAATAAAACGACGACTCCCTCCAGATAACGATAGCGCACCAACACGCCAAACACACCGCCCAGACCGATGACCTGATCGGCATATACTTTATTGACCGTATCTACTACCTTGATCACGGTCATAAACGTAGCCGCCAGAATACCATAATCTGCGATGCCCCGCCATGTCGTAAATAAAAACAGCGGCATCACCGCAAACAGCATTCCAAGTGATAAATATGCATTATCACTCTGTCCGGTAATCAATGCAAAAAAGGCCAGCGCCGAAACCAGATAATACCAGATACGGCGTCCCACTTTTCTCTCACTTACAAAACAGCCGCAGGCAACCGCCATCGTAAGCGCCACAAACGCCGTATATGTGTTAATATTTCCCAATGTAGATACAAACAGGTTTCCCTGTTCATTGCTCACGCCCTTTTTCCATCCCAATAAATCCATCTGGAAATAATCTGTGATTCCAAACAGACAGACCAGAACGGACGATGCCAAAAACACATCCAGGTACCATTTTCTCATCCGACCATACTTGCTGATCACAATCGTTCCCAGCACATACAGCGTAATCAAGAATAATCCGCTGAATCGTCCCTCATTTCCCCAGAACGACTCATACACATAGTCCGACAGCACCGTCGATATCAGTGCCAGCGCCCAGAAAACTGCCAGCGCCTTATAGGCAAATGGCTGCTTTTTTAATTCAGTCAGTCGAAACGCGCCCAAAAAGCGCCGCACATGCGCCCCGCCAAACCGCTTTAAGTCCATGCACGCAAATACTATCGCTGCGATCAGGCATGACGCCAGCATCGCAACCGTGCTGAGCCAGTAAAACTGATATTTCGATACCAGAATATCATAATAATAATTATGGAAATATAGCGGAAATGCCCCAAACACCACACACAGATACACCGACACAATCCATGAAAAAACCTTTCGGACTTTTCCCTCCCATGCCTGCTCTGCCAAAATGGATGCAGTCGGAGCTCCCTGCTCTCTTGCAATCTCTGTCTGTTCCATCACATTCTTCTCCTTTTCTTATTCGTAAAACCAGAGAAACGGCTTGTATCAGTATAGCATTTCGTTTTGTGGATAGCAAGGAAGGAAATCTTAAATTTCCCCTATTATCTCGTTACTGTTCACGCATACGTGCCCAGTAACGGAATTTGCCGTGGCTTCGCAT
>ERZ773133.591-NODE-591-length-49965-cov-12.924644_pt1 | contig 49965 bp, 57 predicted proteins | sample MGYA00580861_ERZ773133 | MGnify/ENA primary metagenome ERZ773133 (study PRJEB29015, sample SAMEA2737844) | human gut metagenome | biome: human gut; feature: human-associated habitat; material: faeces | place: China | collected 2012 ...
CCTCTCCTCCCAGAACACCTGAAAGCGCTTTTGCCGCCTGACAGCGAGTTAAGCCTGTCATTTCTATCTCAATGCCAAAATTTCTTGTCTTTATCCCATCAAAATTGCCTGCCAAATAACCGCCTCCCAACAAAAACAGCCTGCAGATTTCTCCGCAAGCTGTAAATTTTAATCGTTATTCAATTTCCGTTCTGACCTCGTATCCGCCCTTGAAAATTACCAGTATTTCGGTCTTACTCACAACCTTTACACATTCTATCAACTTGCGTATCAGCACATTATCGAATATTTCCAACTCAAACTTTTCATGCTCTATCATGTTCATAATTTTATTGAGCTTTTCCTGAGTTTCAGCAGAAGTCTGATTTTGTGATTTCAGCATTGCAAGCCGTTCGCTCAACTGCTGTTCTTCCGCATAAAGCTTTGCAAACTCACTGTCAAGCTTATCCTCATCGCAGCCGCCCGAAGCGATTAAGTCCACTAAATCATTTCTTGCTTGGTCGATTTCCCTAAGCCTTTTTTCGGCAGCTAAAATATCCTCCTGCCCCTGACATTCAAGCACAGAGCCGATATTTGCTTTCAAAATCCTCACAATATCATTTCGGCAGGAATAGTAGTTATTTATCGCCCGAATTATCGCCTTATGGAGTTGTTCTTCTTTTATCGTCGGCGAATCGGGATAGTACTTTTTGCCGTGTTCCAAACGGCTGATACATCGCCAGACAATTTGTTTTTTGCCGTTTCTTGACCATATCCTGCGTCTGTATGGAGTTCCGCAATGACCGCATATCAACAGCTCGGATAACGCATATTTTCCGCTGTATTTGCCTTGCTCAGTTTTGGTTTTATCACTGATTTTACGCTTGGAAGTTCGCCTTGCAAGCTCCTGCTGTACTCGGTTGAACGTGTCACGGTCAACTATCGGCGTATGATGGTCTGTCACAAGATACATAGGACGTTCACCGTTATTTTTCACCACTTTGTGAGTTATGCAGTCCACCGTAAAACTTTTTTGCAGAAGTGCGTCGCCGACATATTTTTCATTTTTCAGAATACGCTGAACCTCGCCTTTACTCCAAATATTTTTGCCTGTAGCTGTCTTTCTGCCCTGAGCCATAAGCGTATCTGCGATATTTAAAAGCGTGTATCCATCAAGGTACATTTTGAAAATTAAACGCACCGTTTCAGCTTCATCAGGTACAATTTCAGGCTTGCCGTCTGCACCTTTTTTGTAGCCGAGAAGATATTTATACTGAAACTGTACCTTGCCTTCACGGAAAGCTTTTTCTTTTCCCCAGCTTACATTTTTGCTTATTGACTGCGATTCCGCCTGTGCAAAACTGCCGTACAGAGCTATCATAAACTCGCTTGTCATTGTCAGCGTGTTTATATTTTCCTTTTCAAAAACAACGCCTATCCCCAAGTCTTTAAGCTGTCTGACATATTCGAGGCAATCTACAGTATTTCGGGCAAATCGGCTTATGGATTTTGTGATCACTAAATCAATTTTCTTGTTTTTGCACATACGGATCATGCGATTAAATTCGGTACGCTTTTTTGTCTGAGTACCGCTGATACCTTCGTCAGCAAAAATTCCTGCAAGTGTCCATTCTTTTTTGCGATTTATCAAGTCTGTGTAATATGCGATCTGAACCTGATAGCTGTTTTGCTGCTCCTCTTGCTCTGTACTTACACGGCAGTATGCAGCAACACGAAGCTGGTGATACTTGTCACGATTCTCCGCAGTCTGCGCTTTGGCAGGAATTATCGTTACATTCGATGCTGTGCTCATTATTTACCTCCTCGATGTTTTGAACGGTTTGCGCAGCAAATTGCGGACTTTGTCCGCAAAGGTCAAAACTCGCATTTGAAAGCTTTGCTTTCAAATTGTCCTTCTCCGTTATATTTTTTATTCGCACTCCATTTATGAGTTCAACCTCTATGGTACAAAAATGGCTTATCCAAATTCGTGAAACACACGCTTTGAATAAGCCTATATCGAGCGTATTTAATTGTTCGTGATTTTTAAGAAGTGCCTTGATTTCCGCTGCTTTCTGCGGACTGTCATTGTAAGTACAGCAGTCGTACTTCATCTCGGCAAGCTTGAAAATCTCAGCTTTCACTCTGTCAAAATCCATTTGAAGGGAATCTGTCATCTGATTAATTTCATTTTGTTTTCTAATCACATCTACAGTAGGGGAATACACGCTTATTTCACCGCTGTTTTCAATCAAACTTGGATTTGCAATAGCTGTGTTCAGAACGGTCAGCACTGCTCCTATTATCATTTGGTCGGTCAGTCGATATTCATATTTAAAGCAATCGGGATTTCCACAGTTCCAATATTCAAGTCCTTTGCCGTTAGTTCTTCTGAAAAGCTTTTCTCCGCATTCAAGGCAGTATGTAACCTTTCTGATTTCTGTAAATCATCGCATATCGAATTAAACGTAGTAGCTTTTCTCACTCGCTTTTCATTGGCAGTTTTAAAGGTTTCCTCATCAATTATCTGCGGATATTTGTCAGTTCCGAGATACTTTTCATTTTCGATTATCCGCTTGACCATATTTTTGTTCCAACGGTCAGAATCCTCAGTATATCGTATTTTTTCGGACTCCATCAGTTTTGCGATTTGAAGTAAACTGCTGCCATTCAGATATTCTCTGAAAATCGTTGAGACTGCGTAAACTTCTTTCGGATTGGTAGTTATTTCGCCGTTTTTCATGCAGTAGCCGAAGGGGATTACTCTGTTTCTTGCCATTGATCTCACTCCTTTCAACCAACAAGGATACCATAAAATTCTGCGGGAATCCAGTATCAAAGGCGATAAAAAAACGCTCTGTGTTTTGGTCACAAAGCGCAATTTTTATTTGTTTAGTTAAAAAATCTCATATAATCACTTCTGCCGTAAAAAATTCGAAGTAGATTTATATTCTTCTTTTCATCATCAACTTCATATATCAGTATGTAGTTTTTAACAACAATTTTTCGGTAACCGAGTGATTTCAGAGGTTCATTACATTCGGGATACATATACGGCATATTTTTAAGATTCATAATGGAATCATCAATTTCCTTCATTAGCTCCTTTGCAGCTTTATCTGCACATAAAACATGGGATATATATTCAAAAGTGCTATCAAGATCCCTGGCAAATTCCGGAGCAAATACAAGCTTATACATATCCGTATTTGTCCCTCATTTTTTTCAGCACATCTTCTCCGTCCAAGCCTTCTCCATTGTCTATTTGCCTTTGAGCTACAAGCAGCTTGCGAAAAACCTCTGCTGCTGCCAATTCCCTTTCATAGGTCTCATTACTCATTAATACCATATCACCGTAGCCATTTTTAGTAATAAAGATTGGCTCTCCGGAACTATGGCAAAGCTCAGAAATTTCTATCGTATTCCTTAAATCCGTAATCGGTCTTATCTGTGGCATAACAACACCTCCAACTTTATTATGACATTATTATATCATAATTATGTCTGTTTGTCAATGCTTTTAGATAGACTCTTTTAACTTCAATCCGCCAATCAAGTGAAACTCCAGTTCATGTTGATTTATAACCACGATCTTCTCAACGATACTCTCAAATGCCAATTCTTCAAACTCGGTTATCGGCTTATCTCGCTTTTCAAAGAAGTCGAACAGCATTTCTATCTGTTCAAGCGTTTCATCCTCATCGTCGGAACGTGAAAGCTTCTTCAGCTCAACTTGCAGCTTATTGATTTTAGCTGTAAGCTCCGTAGTCTGTTCAATATACTTAGCCTCGTCCAGAAATCCTTTTGTTTTCAGCCTTGCGAGTACATGGGTCTGCTCCTTAAGTTTTGCGATTTCTTTGTGAATATCCATAACATTGGTGTTTCCGCTGAATCTTTTCAGCTTTAAATCCTGTAACGACGTTTGGAGAGGTACAAGAATTTGCTTGTAGTTGTACCACAGCTTATTGCATAATCTGATAAATGAAATATAGATCAATTTCTGAGCTATTGCCTTATTCGGACAATCTTTTGCTCTGTTATCATGCGTTCGGCATACCCAATAAATTTTTCCATTTATGTTTTTGCGTCTATATATTTTTCCGCAATTATCACAGAAAATTTTCATAGTTAACGGATACTGCTTAAATTCGGTATTACCGTAATATTCGCCGCGCTGTTTTAAAAGCGTTTGAACCTTTGTAAAGTCCTCTCTTGATATAATCGGCTCGTGAGCGTCGGTTATATAGTAGCTGTCCACCTGACCTTGATTTTTGCTTTTCCTGAAAGGGAATACATTCTCGGTAAATTTCTTTTGCCAAAGACAGTCCCCAATATATTTTTCATTTGTCAGTACATACCGTACAACATTTTTGTTCCAAGGTTCGCCTTTTGAGTTTTTTGGAATACTTCCTGCATTAAGGTCATTGCTTATCCGCAGAAGTCCTTTTCCATTCAAGAAATCCTCATATATGCGCTTTACAATTTCAGCTTCCCTAGGATTTACAATCATTTTTCCTCCAGATTTCGTATATCCGTATGGAACATGGGATACTATATATGTTCCATTAGCCATACGTTTCCTTATGCTCCATTGCATATTCTGAGAGATCGAAGTCGATTCCTCCTGCGCCAAACCGCCCATGATCGTTATCATCATTTCATCGGTCATGTTGGCAGTATCAATATTCTCTTTCTCAAAATATATTGTGATACCAAGGGATTTCAGTTCTCTTACGTTCTTCAGACAATCCCTTGTATTTCGGGCAAAGCGGCTGATTGACTTGGTGTAAATCCTGTCGATCTTACCCTTGCGGCAGTCCTTTAACATTCGCTGAAACTCGTCACGCTTGTCCTCACGGGTTCCTGTGATACCCTCGTCGGCATATATGTCGATGAGTTCTTCTGTTTCCGAATCCTCAAAAACCTGACTGTAATACCTTGTCTGAGCCATAAAGGAATTGAGCTGATCTTCGCTGTCGGAACTTACTCGGCAATATGCGGCACAACGTATCTTGACTGCTTTTTCTTCTGCTATTGTCGGCTGTATAACCGTTACTGTCGGCATTTCCTCACCTCCGTTTTACCAACAAGGATACCACAAATCTTTTCAGAAAGGTATCACCAAACCGGACAAAATTACTTGTCCGAATTTGACATATTTTCATCTGCCTGCTTTGCCGCAGTGCAAAGACACATTGTGATTACTCCTGCTGTACCGCCTGCAAGCAATCCAATAATAAATCCTAACATATCAATACCTCCTCACGCTGCGTCCCTTGAAGACGGGAACTGACCGTATATATCTTCCGTATTTTTGCTGTTAAAATTCTGTTTATCGTCTGCATCAAGAATTTCATCAAGCTTGTCCGCAAATACTCTTGCCATAAAATCACAGTATTCTGCTTGTCCAAATTTAGTCATCAAAATCAACTCCTATACTTATTTTCATCGCTTTTTCTACTTTTTCCATAAGTTCAAAATCAACTGAACCCACGTAACTTTTCAGTCGGTATCTGTCTATCGTTCGTATCTGCTCCGCAAGAACCACCGAGTCTTTGGGCAATGCTTTTGAACATCGGATATGAATATGAGTGGGAAGATAATGCTTTTTTTGCCGTCGAAAGCGGAAGAACCACGATCGTTGGGCTGTGCCTGTTTCCCACATTATTCTGTACCACCAGCACAGGACGAATACCGCCTTGCTCTGAGCCGACCACGGGATTCAAATCTGCGTAAAAAATATCTCCACGTTTAATCAGCATTTCATTCACCTTTTCTGTATCTTACACACTTATGAAACGGACAAAACAGTACGTCGGTATTCCTGTCATACCACACACAGCCTTTGCATGGGTGATTATCTGAAAGCTTTATGCACGGGATTCTAACATCAATGCCGAATTTACTTGATTTTAGCTGAAAGTCAAATAGCTTCGGCGTTTCTTTTTCTTCTGATATATCATTCATACTATCAGCCTCCTGTTCTTGTGAATTTAATATGTAAATGGCGGTCTGCTATAACGCAAACCGCCGTATAACTTCGTTTTGCCTTCGTCTGATTCGTTAGTTTCAGACGATTTTCCGTGATATTTGTTCTCAACGACCGTCACGGCGGAACTCTGCAAGCTGCGGTCAGCGTAACCGCATCATGGGACTCTCACCCGCTATATCAGCCCTCACTGGGAAGTATCATTATCCTCACACGTTTCATCGCCGACTTTGGTTGCTGTCCAAAGGTCTGAACGTCATGGTTATCGCTCGCTTTTTGAGGTCGTCGCGCATGGTTCATTTGGCTGCCGAGATTTCATACCGACCGTGTGATTAACGTACTTGCAGAGTTGATATTCTGTTGTCAAGCTACTTCGGATTTTTATTCCGCTTGTATAGGGGAAGAAGCAACGCTTTTTGCAACCATTTTTTTTGATTATTTTAAAAGTTTGTAGAGTTTGCACAAAATCCTCTTTCTTTTCTTGCTGACAGCTTGGTGAGTAATACCAAGATATTTTCCGCATTCTTCAATTGTTAAGTTTTTAAAATATATAAGTTCAATTAATTTTCGCTCGTCATCCGATAACAATGCTAAACAACTATGCAGTCTGTCATATTCCGCATGCAGCATAACATTTCGTTCAGTAACATCTTTGTCAGTCACAAATTCGTGAAAGTTCTCAAATGCTCCGTCAATGCCTCCGATAAGGGCTGAGAACTGAATCTCATGTTGATAGAACGACTTGTCATTATCGTCAATATTCCACTGACTTCGATTGTATCCCACTCTGACGTTTTCACTGACTTCAACCTCAACATACTTCTTTGCTATGGTGTCATAGACACGCAATGTATTTTTACTCATTAATATTCCTCCGTTTTGATTTTTGTTTTGAATCAAAACGAAGGCTTACGGATATTTGGATATAATGCACAGCCACTTTGTTGTAAAAATCATATTGTGTCCTTTCTTCTGAGGACACAAAAAACGAGCCTGCATACTTAGTACACAGACTCTGTTTGCCTGAAAAATGGGCGTACTAAAGAAAGGGCACAAAATATGCTGTTTGCATTCTCTGCAAAACGGTCATATTTTGTATCCCCTGCCATAATGCATATCAGGCGTTGAATATTTTATTTATAAATTAAAAAGCACCGACAAGATGGACTCCTTTTGTGTAGGAATCTATCCTGCCGATGCTCTCCAGCGAGCACGAAAAAACGTGACGAGTTCAGTACATCGGATTCAATCTGTTATAAATGTTTCTCAAAAATGGAATCTAAAAGCATTGAAGAAGAACAAAGAATCAGAGTGGGAATAAAAGCCCATAAAATATTGCTTATACAGCTGCATGACATTATAACTATTGTCAACGTGGTTATGATACTTAACATAGTAATAGAAAACAGCATCCAACAGAGAGGTTAATAAGGCTTTTTCATTTCCCTGAAGCTCCTCATTTTCAAGTATTTCCTGAAGTTTTTATTTGCTTATACTTCACGACGTATAAGCAAATAATGCTGTATCATAACGCTCCCTCCATTTTATATCATCATATATTTATGAGAAATAATATCCCCACTGTGCATATGCTTCTTTTGAAAACACATTATCCGGACCCCTCAAAATATCACTTCCTGTGCTATTCACTGAGAATCTGTTTAGTGCTTCAATTATAGCTTTCTTTTTAAAGGGAATGTGTATTGCGTTTGCAGATCCATCATTGACTCTATCTACAAGTACTTTGGGCCATCTGATGCTGTAGTCATCATAATTAATAACATGAGAACAATCCGTGTATGCTATTATTAGAGGAAGTTCATATAAGTCAACTGCTTTCTCTATTTCAAAATTAAGCAATCCTCTATTATAGTTAGTTTCACCAGAAAGTACCAGAAGCATGTTTTTTGAATTGCGCATTCTCTCCATCAGCCGATTTTCAAGCGTTTTTCTCAAGCTTGAATCCAAAACAGCTGCTGTCTTCTTATGACTATCAATAAAATGAAAATCAAAGTTTGAATTCTTATCCCAACTTCTGAGAAGTCCAAGATATTTTAAATCACTTTGTGTCGGATCAGTCTTTCTCTGACCGTCAAATGCAATATATGTACCATTTCTATAAGCCATTCTGATTTCTCCTTTAAATAAGGGGCAACCGACCGTACAACTATGAACAAGGGAGGCGATAACCACTTAGAATATCATAGGGAAATTTAACCCCCACTGACATACGTTCATGTTATAAATCCGTAATCGATATTTCGTTTTTACACTTCTTATCAACGATTATTGTTGTCTTGCATTTTAAATAGTTTTTAGATATTTGGGTTAAAAGAACAATACTCTCCAATGCTTCTTTTTTCGATAACCCTGTTCGTGACATGGCTGTTCCCATAGGGTATAGATAGAGTTCCTTCCCTTGACCATGTTTGTCATAATACTCAAACAATTTTAGAATACAATCAAAGTATTGATGCTTATCACAATGAGCAACACAGTCAACATCAAATTCTGTAAGAGCAAGCAAGAAAAAAGTAACTCCATTCTCGCCTTTTATTCGGGATACTGAACCCATAGGATATCTTTTTCGCTTTCCTTCTCTTTTTTCGTTAAGAGAGATATCCTCATATTCATAGCCAAATGCTTTAAGGGAACTTTCTATTTCAGCATCAAGAGCTTGTCGTTTTTCGTCCGAATAAGCAAATCTTTTTAGAAACTGACCATGCACAGAGCCTTCGTGAATAATGTCATCATTTACAACAGTATCATAACAACAATTAACTGCTATGACGACTATTCTTTCAGTCTGAGGTTTTTTGGGAAATGCTATCTTCATAAGATCATCATATCTTACAATAATTTCAACATCATCCTCAGATAGTATTGTTACCTCTTTTGATGAATGCAGTCCCCAGACAAGTGCTGTAAGGAAACAAATAAACAAAAGCACTGTAAAAGCCTTTATCTTACACTTAACATCATCGTCTTCTATTCCGATTGTATTCCAATCAAAAAATAGTTGAACGATTGAAGCCAATCCCAAAACTGATGATGCGATTATTGTGAATTTCGATAGTATGTATTTTAGGTTGATTTTTATTATTGTCAGCATTCTTCGAATCATCTTTGTCAATCAAATCCTTAATGGGTCAATATTATAGCCCTGCTTTGAAAGTTCTCTTATGAGATTTATTGCAACTTCATCCACCTTCTTGTCAAATGGAATATATATTAAACCATGAATATCAGAAGGCTTTTCAAATTCTATATCTTCTTTAAGCAGAATTGCAACCTTTTCTCTACCCAATTTTGCAAGGAACATTCCAAGTTCAAGAACTACATTTTGCCTTACACGGGATTTGTAACTATCTTCGCTTTTGGATTTTCCTTCGTCATCAGGAGTTGCCAAAACTATTGCATATCCAACCTCTTGACTGTATTCTTCAAGCTTTTCGATTATGGTTTGTCCCCCTGAAGCCTGCTGATCAAGAATAATCGGCTCAAGATCCCAGCGGCGAAGCAATGCTTCAAGCTGTGTACGTGCAATATCATCATGACCGTAAACAACAAATATTTTTCTGTTTCCAAGCTTAGCAGTTTCACCAAGAATAGCTTTAGTTTCATCAGTGTTTCTTCCTTGAACATTATGTTTGCCTGTATTAAAACAGTTTATAATACTTCCGTTTGACAACGTTATACTTTTTCCGTGCTGAATATCTTTTACGGATACAACAGACACTTTAGTGGTTGATCTGATTTTTTCAATTACTTCTTCATATGTCATAATAACATCTCCATTTAAAAAATTTTATTCCGATACTAAGTGTTCCCTATTAAATCATTGACTCTAATTCACTGTGTTTTTTTATGTTCAAAAACGTCATTTATCAAAACCTGCTTAGAAAACAATATTAGAGAACCATATTTTATCTGAACAAAGAATACTATATACTTTTCCATTGTCGTATTATGATATAATATATGTATTGATTTGTATCAGTTTAATCAACCGCTCTCAATACTCTAAAAGCCATTGCATTCTCTCCTCGTAAATAGACAATCCATTAATTTATGTATATTATATACTTTTATGTATAAATGTCAACGAATTTGGCACAAGGTGAAGATATTTAGCACGAAATGCAAAGATCAGAAAACTAACATAATATGCTTGACCTTGCTGTTTTATTATGGTAAAATAAAAAAGAACCCTGATACAAATTCAGAGTTCTAAATTGAATTATTTTTTTTGACTTTCCTATAACCTCAATGAAATACGCTAAATGCTCACGTTCTGCGTTGTCCATCTTTGCCATTATTTCTACAGCGTCGCCTATAGTCATTTTATTTGTTAGCTTTATTGCATAAGTGTCATTAAGATTTGTCCTGCTTGCACTTTTGCCGAGAATATAATCTGTAGTAACGTTATAAAAGTCGGCAAGTCGATACACAACTTCTGTAGGTGGGACAGTTAATCCTTTTTCATAGTGAGAAATCGTGCTAGGAGAAAGATGAAGATGTTTTGCTATATCTGTTTGTGTTAGAAAGTTTAGCTCTCGCAGATTGATCAAGATTTTGGCGATAATGAGCTTTTGTTTTTCGCCAAAAACATTTGAGCTTTTAACTCGCTTTTTCATAATATACGATCCACCTACCTATACGATCCACCTACCTTTCCGATTCCAACATTTTTATTATAGTATAAATATATTTAGAAGTCACAAGTTTATATTATTTATAACAAATCGGCGAAATTTGTCGATTATTTATATTGTGAATATAATTGATGTGATTTATACTACATTATAAGGAGGAAATACATATGATCAGAGTAGCAATATGTGATGATAATAAAGTATTTGTTAATAATATGTCACAAGCTGTCAAATCCGAATTTAAAAGACAGAATAATGAAGATATTGAGTTAGAAACTTACATTTCAAGTGAATTGATGTATCAGCACCACTTAATAAAACCATTTGATTTGGTTTTTCTTGATATTGATATGCCGGAGCCGGACGGTTTTCAATTAGCAGCTAAGATTTCAAGTTCAAACGACTGTTACATAATTTTTGTTACCAATCATCCTGAACTGGTTTATGATAGTCTTTATTTCCGACCACTGAATTTTATAACCAAAAGCAATGATTCTTTTTTCACAGAAAAACTACATAGTGTGGTTAATCAGCTCTTCAATGAAATGAAGCAAAACACAATTATTATTTTGGAAAATAAAGAAGTCGGAAGAGTTCCGCTGCAAATAAAGAGCATTTATTATATTGAGAGCAGTAAACATTATGTTATCTATCATTCAGAACATAACGAACCGATAAAGATCAGAGGTAATATTGGTGAATTGGAGATTCATTTTTCTCAATATGATTTTGCTCGGATACACAAGAGTTTTCTAGTTAATCTTCGTCACATTTTTAATATAGATAGAAATAAAGACGAGATAATTTTTAAGCAAGGCTTTAGATTAAATATGAGTAAAAACTACAAACAAACTGTTGATGAGAAATTAACACAGTATTTGAGGAAGACAAAATGAAGAACTTGCTATGGAAATGCTTTGAGCTTGTGATTAATTATTATCAGGGCTTTATTATGACATGGTTTGTGTATAGATTTCTAAATCCTAAATCTCTCAAACAGGCAAAAACATTTCTTTCGATTTTTAGTATCATATTTGGAACAACCATAACCCTGTTAAATCACATCACTTTATATGAGGGATTTACAAGTACTTTATATTTAGTTATATTGTTGGTATATGCCATTATTGCCTTTAACGACAGTATTATTAAAAAACTACTATCAACGATCATTCCCAATATTATTCTGCTGCTTATCACTTCTGTTGAACTTAATTTATTATCATCTCTAAATAGAATAAGCGTCAAGGACTTGATTACAAATGATAATAGCGTAAGATTCATGACTTTGATTGTAATCCAGATTTCTCTTTGGATCTCCTTGAAAATTATAATCAAGCTGTTCAAATTCTCTGACAGTTATACAATATCAGATTGGTCTCCGATTATCACAGTATTAATATCTTCCTTTATTCTAGTATCACTTCTCCATGTACTTTCACTCAATGCGGATGATACGCAAAGAATATACATCAATTTATCATACCTGGTTATCATTATACTGAATTTCCTAATGTTTTACGTTATTTATTCACTCTTCTTCAAGAATGCTCAGATAAAGAATATGAAGGTACTATCCGTAAAAGAACAGTATATGGAACAGTATGTTAATAATGCGGAGACTCAATACGAGCTGATCAGAAAAATAAGGCACGATATAAAGGATCAACTTACCACCGTTTATGAATTGCTCACAAGTGGCAAAACCGAAGATGCTTTGGAATTTATTGAACAATCCAACGGCATTGTTAAAGCTACAATGACATTTGTTCAAACCAATAATCCAGTTGCAAATGCAATAATCAACTCTAAATTGTCTACTGCATCAACTTTAGGAATAAAGGTGTCATGTATTACGGTAAATGACTTTGTAGGTATCAATGAGCTTGATCTATGTGACTTATTGAGCAATACTTTGGAAAATGCGATCACAGCCTGTGAAGCTATGCCGCCAGATTTAAACAAGTTTATCTATTTGGAAATCAGTAAAGAAAACAACATTTATACATTTATAGTGAAAAATTCTCTAGATAAGTCTGTTATTAGCGAAAATCCAAAATTAAAAACCACAAAGAAAGATATCATAAACCATGGACTTGGCACTTCTATTATTAGGGACATAGTAAATAAATACAGTGGAAGATATGATTACTATGAAATTGACAATGCTTTCTGCTGCTCTATAATCTTAGAAACTTAACTCATATGATAGCTCGGCTTATGCCGAGTTATTTTTTTGTGCCTGAAAACTGCACAATATGCCAAAACGCTTGACGAAAGATATTTTATATTGTAAAATTCAAAAAAAGCAAGGTGAAAATTATGAATTACTTGGTATCTCAGATTGTTAATTTTATTACGGAACAAGATGTAATCAGTGATGAATCAGATGTACAAGACTTTTATAGATATGGAATAGAAATAAGTATTTCATCGTTACTTAACATAGTTCTTGTTGTAATAGCAGGTATCCTTATTCATCATATAATCGAAAGTATTGTTTTTCTTTCACTATTTATACTTATCAGATCATTCACCGGAGGCTATCATGCCGACACATACTTTAGGTGCAATCTATTGATGTGTACTACATTCATATTAACCGCTTTAGCCAATAGTATATTTTCTAATAAATTCTCCCTATTGATTATTATTGTTTTAATCTGTGTTACTGAACTGATAGTTTCTATCTTGGGTCCTATAGAGAATAAGAATAAACCAATTGATGATTCGAAAAGAATAAAGCTTAAAATAATAGGGATAGTTATAACTTTAATAATTAATTGTACCGGATTGTTTCTTTCGAGAAGTTATCTAGGTACAATGATTATATTAACAACTTTTTTAATTGCCTTGCTCATGATTGCAGCAAAGATTAAAGAGAGAGGAAGTGATTAATGTGAAAAGTTTAAAAAAACTACTAGCTGAAATGATTCAGAAGATTGCAAAACATACAGCAATTTTGGCTTGTGGAGCAGCTTCGGCATACGGTGGATATCAGACTAAAGAGCCAAAGAACATCTACAAGAGATAAGCATCAAAAAACACAATTCAAAAGATTTGCATATGAGACTATTACGATCTACAGTAGTATAGCTTTGTACTGGCTTAAACGTTTTATGCAGGAAGGCTTGGTGATCCCAATGCAGAACTGAAATCATTTACAAAAACGCACATTCTGATTTGTGCAAGCGTACGAAAACTGTTCAGATACAGAAATGTGCATTGATATATTTGGGTATTGAAGCTATAATTTAAAGGAGGATTTTTTATGAAACTTAAGAAAAGAATTGCAGCTATGGGTGCTGCTGTTATGATAATGGCTTCTATGAGTGCTATAGGTGCTAGTGCGTATCAAGCATCATATGAGGATAGTTATCGAATTATACTTGCATATACGTCTTATACTCCAAGCGAGACAGATTCAGTGGGAACGGTAACGAATCTTTCAACTACAAAAACAAATTACTCTGTACAGTCAACCCTTTATTACAAGACTTCTGCAGCAAAAATCGGTTCTTATACTCCTTCTGGATGGAAAAATGGTACGCTGTCCAAAGGTCAGCTTTTGAAAGCAACAACAACCCATAACCGTAATACTAGTTATAAGTATTCTGCCAGAACTCTAGTCATGAAAGATAATAGAGTTTTTAAGGATATTCAGTCTGATTACTAATATATAACCCTGAGGAGCTAAAGCTCCTGCGGCAAGCTTGCTTCGTCGCAGCCGATGAAAAGCTACGCTTACATCGGGCTTTGCTCCGAATTAAATATGCATTAAAGAAATTTTAATAAAAATCAATTGAACATTTTACAAAGGCAATGCATTATCTGAATAACATCAGATAATGCATTGCCTTAATGGGTTTGAAGGAGGAAAGAATGTACACGCTGAAAAATCTTAGAAATATGATGAAAAATCATACCGGTATGCTGGTTCTACTTGTGATTTCTATGTTTGTTTCATTCGGGGTTTTGTTTTTCGGTGTTGGATTGTACTATCAGTACAGCAAAAATATTGAGGACGGCGAAATTGACAGCTATGCTGTCGGTTTTTCCATAAATGACATTATTACAAAAAAAAATTTTTGTGAGTTTGTGAAGAATATGCCGAATAAGCTTATGGGTGATGTTTCATATATTACCTGTTTTTCGTCCACGCAGGTAAGCGGAATTGATGAGGAAATACCTGTCGCATTCTATCTTCAGTATTCTGAAGGAAAATTTGAATATTCCGATAACGTATTTCAGCCAATGATTGATGACCTTGTAATTAAGGACGGCAGTTTTTTCACGCAGGAGCAATATTCAAACGGAGAAAAAAAGGCTGTTGTAATGGGCAGCGGAAATGTAAATCAGCCGACTTCAGCACCCGAATATACAAATTCGGTTACAGCATTCGGTCAGAGCTATGATGTTATCGGCACAATAAACCCTGCTAACAGCAGCTATTTTTTTTACAGTATCTATGTTCCGTTCAGCTCAGTCCCCGACGATACAATTATGAACGACGGGGTTTATCTTGCACTCAACAATAAAATCACTAAATCTGAATATGATGATTTTACCGCATATATCAGCGAATTTTTCAAAGATAAAATCACTCTTTATGAACCGGCATTCGACTTGGCATCAAACACTTCCTACTACATAACAGTTGTACTGATTTCGGTAATCATTGCCATTCTTTCGGCATTGAACATTTCCATTCTGTATAATTACATCATTATCAGCAGAACAAGACAACTGACCATTATGCGTATCTGCGGAGGGTTAACCTCAAATCTGAGCATATCAACCGCAAATGAGATTATTCTTATTATGCTTCCTGTAAGCATTATTTCAGCTTTGTGCTATGATAAATTTATTCTTACTGTACTTTCAGCTAAATTTCCGCTTATGAAAGCTGCATATAATCCATATGTTTACGCAGAAATAATTTTGATTTACTCTGCAATATCGTATCTTCTTAATCTGTTTTTGCTTCATCATAATCTCGGCAAAAAAATTAAGGAGGGATTGAAATGAGAATTAAGTTATACGGCAGGGTTATCGGTATCTTCCTGAAAAAGCACTCGTTTATCAATGTTTTAATAAGCCTCCAGCTGATTGCTGTTTTTGTTATCGGAATAATTATGACATCGATAATAGACGAAAAGGCTTCCTCATATGAGGCTGTCAAACCGCTGCTTAATGGCGAGGGATTGTATTGTGGTGGATATTTTTTGAAAGATAATGAAAATGGCGGACTTTTGGAAAACACAGATGAAATCAAAACTCAGCTGAAAGATGTTGATTTTATCTCGTCTGTAAACTTTGCGTCCCTGCAAACAGGCGTTGATACACAAACTAACGAGGTTAAGACCGCATATGCACTTGTATATGATGATTATTCTGCAAATCTTTTTCGCCCGACAATAGAAAAAGGTTCGTGGATAACTGATTCCAAGCAATCCGATGATATACCGCAGGCTGTAATTACCCGAAATTATCAAGGCTATAATGTTAATGATATTGCTGAATTTGAAACTGAAAATGGAACGTTGAAGGTCAGAATAATCGGTGTAATTGGTGATAATGAAAAATACCTTGGAGCAAACTCGGAATATGAATCAAATGAACCATCCTATCAGTTAATGCTTTCTACACATTTCAACTGTCTGAATGACCAGCTTAAAAACAAAGGCTTTACAAACGAGGAGATTGCTTTGAAACTCGAATCTCTTGGGTATTCAGCGGACAGCATTGTATATAATGAACCTGTATTGTTTTTTACAGATAAGGAGTGGAATAAAACCGATTTGGATTCAGTAATGTCAGACTCCCTTTTTATAAAGTACAACCGGAATATTTCCGATGATGAAAAGCTTTACAACAGAAAATATATCAACGAGAATCTTTCTGTATTATCATTTGCGATACAGTTTTCTCAGTTGAACAACAACAGTCAGACCATTGTTTATAGAGAGTTGTACACATTGATGCCAATAATGTGTGCAATATACCTGCTTGTACTGATTGCGTCAGTGAGCGTTAATGCGATTAACTGCAAAAATAATATGAGAAACGAAGCCATACTGTATTTGGGTGGTGCAAAAAGAAAACAGTTGCTTACAATCAATGTAATTTACAATGGGCTGATTTGCATTGTGTCTTTGATAATTTCAATAGCAGGATCGTTGATTTTCTACAAGGCAGGATTGTTCAGCAAAACAGTAATTACATTGGGCTGGAAACCGATCACCATTTGCCTGATTGTGTGTGCTGTATATATCTTGGTATCCTGTATCATTTCCTGCATTATCCTCACACCAAAGGCTTTGAAAAAAGCAATAATATTATCGGAGGAATAGTAATGGTAAAACTTAATAACATAGTAAAAATATATAATTCAAAGAAAGCCAACGAATTCAAGGCTCTCCACGGTGTTTCGGCAGAAATTCGGGACGGTGAGCTTATTGCGATTATCGGAAAATCGGGTGCAGGAAAATCAACGCTTCTGCATATTTTAGCCTGCATTGACAACTATCAGGAGGGCGAATACTACATTGATGATGTGCTTGTGAAAGACCTTTCCGAAAGTCAGTATGCAAAAATCAGAAACGAGAAAATCGGGATGGTTATGCAGGATTTTGCACTGGTTGAGGATTTCACGGCACTGGAAAACGTGATGATACCGCTGAATTTTTCCAAAAAGAAAGTCAGTGACAAGAAAGAAAAAGCCCTTGCGGCACTGAAATCGGTAGGCATTGAGGAGCTTGCCAAAAAGCTATGCAGCAAACTTTCGGGCGGACAGAAGCAGCGTGTGGCAATTGCCAGAGCGATAGTCAATGAACCGTCAATGATTTTGGCGGACGAACCGACGGGAGCGCTGGACACAAAGACTTCCGCTGAGATTATGGAGCTTTTCAAGTCCCTGAACAAACAGGGCAGGACGGTTGTTATAGTTACCCACGACCCGAAGATTGCGGAGCAATGCGGCAGGGTTATTGAGATTAGTGACGGGAATATTGTTACAGCAAAATAAATTGTGGAGTGAAAACAATGAAAATTACCGATTATGTAGATCTGTTCTATCCGTCGGCGGAGGCTGAGGAGTATGCAAAAAAGCGGCAGAAAAAATATGAAAATTATCCGCAGGATTTTATGGTCAATCTTGAAACGGATAACATAGCAAAACTTATTGCACCTATGAATTTTGCTGTCGCAACATCTAAAATGAAAGAGTTTACAGATGACATTGAAACCCTTGATTACAGGCTGGATTGTCTTGAGGACTTTATGAATGTCCCCGAACTTAACGGCAGATTTCGACAGCTGATAAATGAACTCGCAGGAAACAGAATTGACTTTTCAGATGTTGATTGTGTCAACTCGTTTATGCAGATTAAGACCCATATGGACAGCCTTGAAGAATTTCTCGGCTGCATTGAAAACATCAACAGGTTCTTTGCAAAGTATAATCACGCAATTAAGTCGGTAGCGGTAAAAAGGCTTGCACAGTTTTTTGAAAAACTGCCAAAAAGCGAGAACATTTTCGAAATAGCATACAGCATTTCACAGCTGAAAGATACCTTTTCAAAAACCATACGGAGCGTAAAAATCGGTGTTAATTTTGATTCGGCTATGAATCCCGACAGTGCAGGACTGCTTGAAATCGGATATGACAAAATTTATCCCAAGGGAAATATTCTTGAAAAGCTTGTGTTCAAAAGTTTTGCAGGCAGAGAGCAGTTTATTGGCGAGGAGCATTTCAACTCGGCAACAAGGCACACTCCCATTGATATAGACACTGCCCTTTTCCGTGAACTGAGCAAATACACAAAGGAGTTCGCCCTGCGGATTGCCGCAGCACTTAAAAGCTATCGTTCCTCGGTTTTTTCAGACCTTTCGGAGCTGGAATCACAGCTTGACTTCTATGGCGGAGCGGCACAGTTTATATCAAGTGTTAGGGCAAGGGGAATGAGAATGTGCCGACCGAAATTTCTCCCCTCTGAGAAGCGTGTTACAAGGCTGAAAAACGTCTTTGACCTCAACTTCTACAGGCAGCTTGTTACGCAAAATCCGCAGGAAATTCTGACCGAAAAAATTGTTGCAAACGATATTGATATGTCAGATTACGCACGGTTTTATATGGTGACGGGAGCAAACAACGGCGGAAAAACCACTTTCGCAAGAGCGGTGGGAGTATGTCATTTAATGGCACAAATGGGATTGTACGTTCCTGCGGAAAGTGCAGAGATTTCCCCTGCCGATTACATATTCACCCATTTTCCAAAGGAAGAAGCTGTCGGAATAAATTCAAGCCGATTTACCACGGAAATCAAGGAGCTGAAAAAAATCTGCGAATATATGACCGACAGAAGTCTTGTTATTCTCAACGAATCCATTCAGTCAACCACGCCAGTTGAGTGCTTAAACATTGCAAAAATTCATCTTGAAATTATAGCGGCAGTGGGGGTAAGGGGATTTTATGTCACTCATCTAACAGAACTTTACAATGAAATTCAGCGGATAAACAACAAAAACTATCCCACAAAGGTGGGAAGTCTGGTATCCTGCACAGACAGTGAGGGCAAGCGTATGTACAAGATGAAAGCCGCAAAGCCGCCTATTGAAAGTCTTGCATACACGGTTTACGAAAAATTCGGAGCAAAGCTTGAAGACGTACTTGCAAAGTCGGGTGATAAGAATGGACAAGCGTGAAAACCTTTTGCAGTTTCTTGATTACGGTGGAAACGAGCTGTTTTCAAGCCTTATGGAAAGTGACAGCGACAGACCGCAGGCGTTGGACAGAATGTGCATTTTACTTCGCAAGGCTGTGATTTTCGGGAAACTGAAAGGCAGAGCTGCGGCATACCAATATATGATTTCAAAGGCAAACCAAATGGGATTTATAAAGTCAAAAAAAATACATGCCTACAGGCTGACAGCTGCCGAACGGGAGCGGATTACAGAAAAAGTCTGCAAGTCAACAGGTGCGAAATATTTTTTCAAAAAGTATGGAAAGAACGTGATAATTTATTCTGCACTGCTTGGGGCGGCTGTGATTTTGGTTGTGCTGATATATAATTATATGCACTCGGAAAAATATCTGAAAAGAATGTACCAGGCGGCTGAGGAAACTGTAATTATAGAGTCGGCATACAAAACCGATTACGGCATAAAGCTTACCATACACAACAATTCACTTGCGGACTATTACATCTGCGATTTGCCGACCTTGAAATATACTGACGAATATGATGACCGGGCAATCGGAACATATTATCATTGTAAAAATGCAAAACTTTAAGATTGTGTTATATACAAGTTTGACAAAAAATGACCTGATTCTAAATTCTGTATAGCTGCGGAATGGCATATCAAAATTAAAGAGCAAATCTATTTGATGAGATCGTCGAAACCACCGTCGGTCTTATCTGCATATTTTCATAAAAGTATTCTGTGCAAGATACAGCATTTTGAACAGTCTCTCATCGGTTGGAAATAACGACTTTGTTTTGGTGACCTTTCGCAGCTTACTGTTAATTCCCTCAATCGCATTGGTAGTGTAAGTCAGCTTTCTCAGTTCCTGCAGAAACTTGAAGTAAGTGCTTAGATTCGCCCGATTTTCATACCATGACTTTGAAATCTTTGGATACTTCTTGTCCCATATTGATGCAAATTCGTCAATGGCATCATGCGCAGAAGGCACATCAACAGCGGGATAAACACATTTTAAATCAGCCATAAGTTCTTTCTGACACGCTCAGACCTAAATATTGCGGATATGCTCTTCAATGTCAGCAGTTGACACACCTTTTGCGTAACATTGAGATGATTTTATTCTCCATGTCCGAAGAAATTTTGGGCTGATTTTTCCAAATAAGCTGCAGCTCTGGACCTGCGAAAAAATCTCTGTAAATTCAACAACAGTGATAAAAAACGATATTGTGGAGCGGCTTGAAAAACAGCCGCTCATTTTTTTACAGTATACAATAAATACCGTAATTTGTCAAGGTTCTTCAACAGTCAGTCTGCTGGAATGGAGCGTAGCGGAATGGAGGCAGACTGACTGTGCCGGCTCAGCTTAGCCTGTCGAGATACATGATCTCCAGCTCGCCAAGAACTATGCCCCAGTTTCTCAGCGGTATAGTCCATTTTTTCGCTATTTCATGCGTTGCAAGATACAGTACCTTCAGGAGCGCCGTATCGCTCGGAAATACGCTTCTCTGCTTGTTCAGACGACGATAGCCGCTGTTAAGGCTTTCGATCGCAATGGTGGTGTAAATGACCTTTCTCACATCAGCGGAAAACTTGAAGATCGGTGAGATCACATCCCAGTTTTTGTACCAGCTCTTCATGGCGTTTGGATAATCTTTCTCCCACTTCTCCGTCACACGCTCAAGCTGTTCAAGCGCAGCGTCCTCAGACGGTGCGTGATAAATGGTTTTCAAATCGTTGGAAAATTCTTTCTTGTTTTTTGCACCAACATATTTCAGCGTGTTTCTTACTTGATGAACGATACAACGCTGTAATTCTGTCTGTGGAAATGCCGTATTTACGGCTTCTTTCATACCCGAAAGACCATCGGCACATATCACGAGGACATCCTTTACGCCGCGATTTTTCAGCTCATTCAGGACTCCAAGCCAATATTTTGCACTTTCGTTTTCTCCGATATGTATGGATAAAACTTCCTTGTGACCTGTCAAACTTACTGCAAGGATTACATATGCTGCAAGTTTTTTTATCTGTCCGTTTTCTCGTACAGAAAAATGTACAGCATCAATAAATACAATGAGATAAACCTCGCCCAGAGGACGTTTCTGCCAGTCCTCTATCTGCGGAAGAAGGCGGTCTGTGATATCGGATATCATACTCCTCGAGCAGCATTCCGATGATGTTCTTTTTTCCTTCGCTCATTGGTTCTCTTTTTCTTCTTCCCATAAAAAATCAGCCTCCTGTGTTATTTATATTTTACCATAGTTGACTGCGTTTTTACAGACTTTTTTTCGGTGGGTCTCAGCTCTTTTATTATACACTACTTTGGAGATTTACATAACATATGGGAGAAAACCTATCTTTTCTTTGAATATAGCTTTTAAGATATTTCTTAGTTAGTCATATTTTGTTCTTCTCTGATGCCAATTCCTGACTTTCTCTTTTGTATCATTTTTCTGAGCTTTCTATCAGTTTGTATTTTTAAAGAACACTGCTTCTGCGAATAATTATCCTCAATACAGCGACTTAAATTCACAAACAATCCCATAACAGTATTTCTAAGCAGCATATTTTCAAAATCATCAATATTGTTAAGCATATTCTGAACGTACTCATTACCATCATTTGCGGACTTTGTGAGCCACTCCACAGCCTTTTCCTTATCCTTTTCAAGTTCATCTGCTCCGAAAAGATAAAGCCTGCCGAGCTGATAGCTTGACCACATATTCTTATCAGCGGATTTTTCAAAGTAATCTACCGCCTTTTGAATATCATACTTTTCTTCCTGCAAATACAACTTCCCAAAAGCATACTGTGTGAATTCGTTATCCTCTGCAAGCAGCAAATATTTCTCTGCTCTTTCTAAATCCTGCGTGACAATTTCACCTTTCAAATAAAACTGACCCAACTGAAAACAAGCAAAACTGTCACCCTTATCTGCACATTCTGTCAACATAAATAGTCCTTTTTCACCGCCCATGCCGCCCGAACCGCTGCATTGCGTAACAGCCGTGCCGTCTGTGGAATAAACTCTCGAACCCTGACTGCCGCCTATCAGCTGTTCAGGTTTTCTTTTTTCGCAATTTTCCTCATCATTTCCTCCGAAAGCCAGTATTTCTGAGGGACATTTGTCTCCAAGATATCCGATAAGGAACAGCCTTCTTCTTGACTGCGGTATTCCGAATCCGGCAGAGTTAAGCACGCGCCAGCACATACTATACCCCAGTTCAGAAATCTTTTCAAGGATGATTCTGAAACATTCCCCCTGCGATATACCAAGCAGGTTGGGTACGTTTTCAGCGATAAAGTAACGGGGGCGCTTGGCTTCAAGGATTTGGATATAGTTAAAAAACAGGTTTCCTCTATCGTCCTCAAAAGCGAGTCTGCGCCCCGCGACACTGAACGATTGGCAGCACGGGCCTCCAACGAGCAGATCAAAATCCGGCATATTTCCGTAATCGATTTTTGTGATGTCCTCATAAAAAATTTCCCCCTTTGTGTCATACAGCGTTCTGTAGGCTTTCTGTGCGAATCTGTCAATTTCACACCATCCGACGCACTCAAACCCGCCTACTTTTTCAAAAGCCGAACGGAACGCTCCTATTCCTGCAAACGCTTCGAAATATTTTATCATTTATCACCGTTCCTTTCCTTTTTGTAATAAAAAAACGGCTAAGTCTTTTTCAAAACTTAACCGTTACATTGACATATTCATTTCTTCGTTTTCTTCAAGATCTTCCGTTTCTGTAATTTCCTCGCACTCAATATTTTCCTCTGTTTGCTTATCAATCTGACTCTGTTCCTGAGCGATTTTATGGAACTTATCCACATCGGGGATAACCCCAAGCGTTCTTCCGTTATCAAATTTACAGTGCAGAGTACCCGCATCGTCCACAAATTGAACTATGCCTTTAGTACCTGGTGGAATCGGACGGGGATCGTTATCCATACTGTCAAGGCATATCCGAGTTCCTTCGGGATATCTCTGCCTGAGCATTTCTACCTTCTTTTCGTTGTAAATCATATAACACCTCACATCGTCATTCCCATATCGGGTTCTTCGGTCATGTCCTCGGTCTGACTGCTGTTCATTTTTTACTTGATCACCTCCAGTCGTTTTAGATTCCCTTTTTATAGTATATTTGTTATCAAGCCTCCTTTGAAATAAAAAAAGACCGCTTTGTCGTTTATCACATTTCGTGATATTTGACAAAACAGCCTTCTAAACTTTGTGAATGTTTTTTCATAAAAAATCGGCAGGCTTAGAGCAAAATATACTCAAAGTCTGCCGTTATGTTCGATATTTTTTGTTGTGTAGGGTTCGACTCCCTTTTTTTCGTGAAAACTGGTGAAAAGCATCCACGGTTTTACATTAAAATTTTTTGTTTTCTAAATATCAAAAAAGCCCGTAAACACGGGCTTTTTAAGGTGAGTATCCATTTGGTATCACCAATATGGTTGCGGGAGCTGGATTTGAACCAACGACCTTCGGGTTATGAGCCCGACGAGCTACCGAACTGCTCCATCCCGCGATATTTTATTGTTTTTTACTGCTCTCTCCTGAGTGCTTATTTATTATATCACAAATGAATGTGAATGTCAATACCTTTTTTGCAATTTTTTTATTTTGATTGAAAACTCTTGACTATTGTATCCAAATCGGGTATAATATATACGATATCGGGGTGTGGCGCAGATTGGTAGCGCGCTACCTTGGGGTGGTAGAGGTCGCCTGTTCAAATCAGGTCACTCCGACCAATACAAAAGGCTGTTGCAATTGCAACAGCCTTTTCAATAGTCATTCAATCCACAATTCACCCCCAGCCGTTCGCATGATAGATTACACGGATAGAAAAATCAGAAATCATTCTGAGAAATACGTCCGTTTTCTGTCTGGCGAATTTGGTGAATTTGGCGAATACGGCTAAAGTAGTCCAAATATTCAGCATAAGTAAATAATTCGACACATTTAAAAGATAAGAGAGTAGCGAAAAGTTCATCAAATGAAATCACATTACGAGAAAAAAATGATATTTGTAGCTCCATGCGATCCTTAGCTATATCTTTCATTCGTTCAATAGTCATTTTAAACACCCTTTCTTTTTACAGCAAGTTAATTGAAACCCAACGTTTGGCGCTTACAAGATTTCTGCAGGTCATTAAAACCGTGTGACAATCGCAATCTATGACATCAACCATACCGTCATGAAGTAACTCCAAAAAATAATATTTATTTTCTCCAACCTTTAAAAAATATACGGAAGGATTTCCGTTATCATCATCACAGTCATGCAGTACTTCCCATTTGTTTTTCATTTTAATCAACCTTTCAACTTGACATTTAGTAAAATTTGTGTTATACTCGGATTTACAAAGCGGAGGTTATCCGAGTTTGTGTGTGAATATGTAGTCGGTGTATTTTGACGGATTGCCGACTACATTTTTTTATGCTTCTTCAAGCATTTGTTTGAGTTCGTTAATCAGCTTTGATAAAGCCTCATATTCGCAATCAGCATGAATATTATAAGCCTTTTCGATAATAATTCTAAGCTGTTCACGCTTTGCATACTTTATCGCAAGTTCTGTAGCTGTAGGCATGTTCTGCATTATCCTCACTCCTTTCAATTTCCTCCGCTGTGAAAGTTACCTTTATCTCTTTCACTATATATATTATAGCATATTACGTAATACATTTCAATAGACAAAATAAACAAAATATTGCGTAATATTTTAGGAACATTGTATATTGAGTAATACACTTAAGAGTGATATAATAAAAAGCGAAAAGGTGGTGATAATATGGCTCAAAGAAAATTTCCAAAAGGAACAGAAAAAAAACATCAAATAAAAAGGCAAAATGAATTTATAGCAGAAAAATATGATAGGTTTACATTAACTTTTCCAAAAGGAATGAAAGAGAAATATAAAGAATATGCCGAAAACAAGGGAATAAGCCTTAACGGCTATATTAATGAACTCATTAGAAAAGACATGGAGCAGGAAGAAGATTAATCTTCTTCCTGCTTTTGCATATAGCGAACGGCAGGAGCAGACAGCAAGACTTGTGCATAGTTACTCAGATGTCGAACAAGTAGCCCATTCGTTCAAAAGTTCTGCCCACAGCGAGTTCGACTTTACCACCCGAATGCTTTTGAACGAAAAAAAGAAGCAAAAAACATACACAAGTAAATATTAATCATCATAACAAGGTACAGAGCAATTCTCACAAGCAGGAGAATCTGTAAGATAAAATATACATTCCTCACAGTGGGCATAACAGCAACATTTATCATAATCGCATAGTTTATTGGCACATTCGCCATGATCGGTATTTTCTTTACACCAAAAATTAAACTCTTTCATTTTAAAAACTCCTTTATTATTCAAATTTGAGATTATTCACAGCTTTGCACATTCAGAAATCATTCTGAGAAAAACGCTCTTTAAGCTTTTCAAGATTAATGACATACAATTCAGACAAGATACACATTGAATTCATCAGACGTTGACGTAATTCATTAATATCATCAGTAACGCACATACGATTTATACAACCTTCGAGCATATCAACGGAATTCATAGTTTCTTTGTGTTTTTGCTCCGTATAAAATTTACTTTTCATTTTAAAAACTCCTTTATTATTCAAATTTGAGATTATTAACAGCTTTGCACATTTGGTTGAAATTGCTATGTACATAACGCTGGGTAGTTGTTATATCAACGTGTCCGAGCAATGCTCTGAGGGTTTCGATATCTGCGCCACACTGAATAAGATACGTTGCATAACTATGTCTAAGCTTGTGCGGGGTGAGATACTGTAAATCAGGATACTTTGTTTTTTGTTGCTCATAGAACATTCTATAGAGCCTGTTATAACGTCTAAGAGATATTACTGTATGCGTTATAGGTGAAACGAACAGAAAGCCGTTTGAGACGTCCTGAGAGCGTATCTGATGAAGAATAGCTATTGCATTACTATGCAAAGGGATAAGCCTATCACGGCGTGATTTTGTGGTCTGTACAATCCTATCACCGCATGAAGTATGTACGAGTGTCTGACAGACTTTGAGATACCTATTATCAAGGTCAATGTTATCCCAACTAAGGGCGAGAAGTTCGCCACGGCGTAAGCCTGTCCACAAGTCAAGCTGAAACATTCTGCATACACTGCTATCATCATCAAAGAGATGCTCAAGATTTTCAGGGCTGAAATATTCTACTTCTTTTTTTATACGTTTTGGAGGTTTAACATAGTCGCAAGGGTTTTTGTCACAATAACCATTAACTAAAGCCTCACGGAATACACGTTTTAACAGGAAGTATGCACGGCGTTGACGTTCGTTACTATATGTAAGCGTAGATTTTAAACAGTTCTGAATATCAATAGGCTTGACCTCTGTAAGCTCCAAATCGGCAATATAACCGAAGTGTTTTTGATTTATATAGTAATAGTCCTTATAGCAATCATAGGCTATCACATCAACGCAGTATGCGTTGTAGAACATCTCAAACCATTCTTTAAAAATCATAGGACATCATCATTTCCATTCTCTTTAAGATATTGAAGTATATCATTGCAGTTCTTTTCGACTTGACTTGAAAAGGTGAAACTACTTTCATACTGATAACAGACATTAGCACGAGGGGGAGAAACTATCAGTAAATCATCTTTAAAGTCTGAATTGCAATAGATCTCATTAGTTTTACGAACAATGTTCTTGCTACTCCAGAAGAATTTACCGAAAATTTTCTTTACGTCCTTAGTAATGTACTTTGTGACGTAAAAAGCTAGGTTTGACATCTGTCCGTAAGTCTGAATAGCTGTTGAGAAACCATAGTGCCAATCAGACACATTATACACTACAGGCAAATCAGATATATCACAGCCAAGCTTATCACATATATGCAGGCGTTTTATAGTATCTATTTTAAGGGGCTTATCATGACCCTTAACAAGACGTGTACCACTATCAACGAACTTAAAGTCACAATCGTTTATAAGGGCGTGGCAATGTATACCGCCTTTTTTGTGATACTCAGGAACTAAGATATATTTAAGACCTTTTCTACTAACTGCATTTTCAAGCCATTTTTTCAAAGGCTTTATGACTTCTTTAGGGTTTGTGCGGTCAAGGTTATCACCATTAAAGGTAATAGTAAGGAAGTATTTCCAATCATTTTGATAAACTATATCAAAGATACTTTGCTTTGCTCTTTGAACACTATCGGAACGAACTTCACCGCTTTGTGACTGCTTATCTTTAAACTTACGAGTATCAAGCATATCAAGCATTATGTTTCCGTTTTCGTCCTCATACTCAAAATAACATATATAATTTTCACGAGCCGTTTTAAGTTGCTCTTGTCTTGAACGTTCGTCAATACTATGCTCATGCTTGCAGTGATACTCAAATGCAGGGTCTTTAAATATGTGTCGATCAGAACGTGTTATAGTGTAACTGCCGTCACGATATTCCTTTATCTTTGTATTGCACTTGACCTCTTTAGAGGACGTTTTTAGGGGCATTTATATCAACTCCCATTTATTAGGTGAGTGCTTTTTGTGGCTAATATCAAGTAATAGCCACACGCACCGCAGGGCGGCGCAAGCGCTCGCCCCTGCGGTCGCTCGTGGCTATACGCCACGCCTTTTTCGCAGGCTTCTGCTTGTCTTTCTATCATGCATTATGTCACTTGTGACATCGACTCCACGATTGGCAAGTATTTCCGTATCGCTGATGTAATCCTTATCAAGCATATTATCAACAAGCTGAGAAGTATCATATAGCTGTCGGCTCTGATTAGTCTGCAAATACAAACGGCTGTAAAGCTTTTTCGGGATATATGACTTATTCTCCGTATACGCTTCATACTCGTCTATATCATAGGTTTTAACCTTGATAAGGCGTGTATAAGGGTGACGGAATGTAGCACGGCACGTTGACACTGTAGCCGTTATATCTCGTATCTGCTTATCAAGCAGATTGAAGCGTTGCACTGTAGCAAGTATCATCATTTTGCGCTTTCTGCACTGACAGAGGTGTTGAAAAAGCGGTTTAGGGACGGCTCTTTTACCACCTGAGAAATCACGAGAATTAAAAATAGTACCTATCTCATCAATCACCACAATGCAATTTTTAGGAGCGTGCAGGATATCTTGAGCGGAATTAAGCTTATATATATTCGTCCACTCAGGGAAGTTTTGAAGATTGATATTTGTAAGTATAGACAACTGAGGATAACGAACGCAATAGTTATATGCTATCTGAGCGAGGGTTGACGTTTTACCGGTGCCGAATTTACCGGTGTAGAGGTGTATGCCCCAACCTTGAAAAATAGCAGAATTATTGAAGTATGCACCGAAAAGGTGGTCATATACCTCATAGGCGATAAAGGGCGGTATTTGTTTTATGTAATCAAATATAATCATAACAAATCACCTACACAGCACTTGCACAACGTGTCATGCGTATCATCACATTATAAAAGAACTTGCAGAAGATACAGAGCATAACCACAGCGAATATAAAAGCCATGCCGAGGAGCAAAGCATCATATCTATTCATTACTTCTTGCGAGAGATCACAGCCCATTAACTTCAAAAGCTGAAAAAAAGGATTATTTTCATCAAACACTATGTGTATTTTCATTATCGTTCACCTCACAATCATCAGTTTCAACCGCAGGAACGGCTTTTATTTCAACATCTTCACCGAACATCAAAAACTCAATAAGCTGTTTTCTGTTTCCGCTGAACTCATGTTCAGCTTTAAAGTTTCTAAGGTCAGTGAAGAATCCTATAACACCGCTTATAGTACAAACCATAAAGCAGACAGCGAGTATAAACAAAACCAAGTTAAGCATTTTTCTACCTCCTAACGAGCCATACAAGTGAAAGGACCATAAGAGCAACGAGGACAGCTAAAACAATATTTACTAACATAATAAACCTACTTTCTAAGCATAAAATATAATAACGTCAAGCTGATTGATAAAAGCATACCGCCTATAATAGCCGAGCCGAGAGTAAAGCTGTATTTTCCAAATGGAAACGTATAAGACATACAGTTCATCAGGAATTTAAAAACTAATTCAATACCATGTATTATATCCATAATTCACCTCACGTAGGTAAAACAAGCTTGATAAGCGCAATAGCTAAGAACAGCACAAACCATGCAGAAAACACAGCATAGAACCATGACGGCAAACAAGAAAGAGCGGCGGTAAGAAAATCCCAATATGTGCCCGTTGTACTGAAAATGGACTTTATATCCGTAAAATCAACAGAACCAAAATTTGCATTAATTTTTTTCTTATCAAGATATTTGTTATAATCATCAGGTTGCATATATGAACCATCATTTATAACACCATCTGAACCCTTAGCAAGGTCAACGTCAGTGACCTTTGACGGCGGTGTATTACACAAGTCTTTAAGCTTTGTAGTCGAGGGATTGTAAGTATTTCCGTCCTTGTCTTTATATACTTTTGGTACATAATCAGGAAACTTCTCATAAGAGAAAGGGTCTGAAATAACAGAATAAACACGATAAGCCTTGAATGTTTCGGGCTTGCCTGTTTCTTCATCAACGGACTTTACAAAATCATCAATCTTCTCACACGTTTTAAGGTTTGTAAAATCTTCTTGATAGGCATACGAGCCGAGCCAAGTTGAAGATATTGTGTCCTCAGTTTTTTCACCATTCTGAGGAGTAACATGACCGTTATTCTTTACAAATACACCGATAACATTAACATAAAGCTGGCTATCATCAGTAAGACCATGTGTTTTATAATCTATAGAAGTGAGGTCAAAAGCTACAGAAAGTTTGCCGTCACGTGGAATAGTATAAATAGGTGTTCGACCTTGATATAATGTTAAATACGGCTCAAAAGTATCAACAGTACCATTACTGTTCAAATCGTCAGAAACAGAGCCGTCAGACTTGACCTTTTCATCGTCTTGTCCCTTGTAGTAATTGCCGTCATGGTTCATAGCATAAAGCACAACATCTTCATCAAAGAAACGTTGCAAATCATCATCAGCGTTAAGAAGATTTTTTGAAAGACAACATAAAACGGCATAAGTGCCAGAGCCGTAAGCTTTTCCTAAGTCTTTTTCATTGAACGTTTTTAAAAACTCAGGTGTAAGCTTTATATCAAGGTTTATATTATTATTTTCAGCCGAAACAAGTCCGTTTTCATCAGCATTAGCACCGCCCTTTGACGGATAGTAAATTTTATTTTGCATATTCAATGAAAGTTCGGGAGTATATGAAACAGTAAACGGAGCAGGAACAGCGTTAGAGTCTTCCCAAACAGGTGTTTTCTTATCTTCCCAATTTAAAACAGGAACGTTACTATATATAACTTTGTATTGACCGCCTGAATAATCGTAAGGATCGTGGTCGTAGTAATCGCCATTTTCAGACCACCACTGAGTAGCAGTATCATCATAGATAGGTTTGTTTTCTGAGGTAACGAGGACACACGCAAACGCATTATAATCAGCCTTTGATACATAGCAATGAAGATTACTGCCGAAATAAGTCACAGAAGTACTAGATTTACAAAATATAATAGTATAAGTAAAACCATTGCCATAAGGGGCGGCAATGACAGTATAATAATCGGTTTTATCACTATCAGGAATGCAAGAAAAGACATTTTGTTTGATAGTGTCATTCCATGTAGTATAAGAAGTGCCGATATCATCAGCAAACGCAGGGACAGCACAGCATATCATCACCACAAGTGCAGAGAACATACACAGCACTTGCATAATCTTTTTTCTCAATTTATCAACTTCCTTTCAAAAAAATTAAGCGGAGCAATTTGAATTACTCCGCTTATGTAAATGGTTTTGCTTATACAGCGTGTCTGAACTTTGCGAAAAGTCCTGCACCTGAGCCGAGAAGAGACAGACCTACAAGAATTGCAATAGGTACGTTGCTTGTCATAGCGTCCCAACAAGAACCAAAAACAGTAACGGCATTACTAAGCATTGTTGTTACAGCTTCCATTATTAGCAAAACTCCTTTCTTATTAAATTTTTATAACAGCGGTTTCACCGCTTATTATTTTGTGTTGCGGTGAAGTGTTCCGTCTGCATTGATTACGGTGATATCAACAAGCTGAGAACGTCCGTTAAAAATCTGATAGTTCAGCATTACATCACAGCCGAGAAGCTTATTGAAATCCTCAGAATTTCCGTTAAGTCTGATTGCATTTTCGGTCGGTATTTTCAGCGTATCGACCATTTTTCCGTGACAGTCGGGATTATCAACTTCCTGCAGAAGCTGAAATACAACCTTTTCGGGGCTGTTTATCTGCTTGCCCTCTATTACTCCGTTAAATGCTTTCTTTTTTGTCCAACCTACAATAGTTGTTTTCATGTTTTTTTCCTTTCTGAGGTTTTTCGGCTTTTCCTCGTGCCTTTTCCTTTGTGTTTCTTTTTCGTGTCCCTTTTGCCCCTGCTGGCGCTGGGGCGGAACGGCAAGCGACTTCATTCGCTTTGCTCATGAATTCCATTGCCTATTTTTTTAACTTAAATTTCTTTTCGCTTCACTCAAATAAATTTAATTTAAAAAAATTCCATGGGACACTTACGATTATCAAGTGATTAGTACAATAATGTACTATCGACATATATAATATACCCCATTTTTGTACTATTGTCAATAGAACAATTATGTACTATGATATAATTTGTATAAATAAACAAATAAGTGAGGTGATTTTTATTAATTATTATCAAAGACTTAGAGATTTAAGAGAGGATATGGAACTAAATCAAAGCATGATAGCGAAAATTCTTGACACTTCTCAAAAGCAATATAGTAGGTGGGAAACAGGTGAATATCCTATCCCATTTGAAAAAGTTATACAGTTAGCAAAATTTTATAAAGTGAGTATTGATTATATAGCAGGACTTACGAATGATAAAAGAGGAATAGGCTATAAAGCCGACAGCAACAGTAAATACAATATAACACAGCAGAACAATAATAGCGCTGTTGTAAAAATAAAGGAGTGATAAAGTTGAATAGTGTATATAGTATAATTAGTGTTTTAGATGATACAGTAAAATTAATTCTTGCCACACGTTTAATAATAAATCTGTTAATACTCGCACTTATAGTCTATTTAATCTGCAAATTTCTTTGCCTTTGCAAAACTGTAAACGAAATTACTAAGAGGAACAAGGAGCAGGCAGAACTTTTGAAACAGCAAAATGAAACGCTTGTGAAACTAGGGCAGATAATGATAAAAATTAATCAGGATAAAGAGGAGTAATCATGCTAGAGGAATTATTTCAAAATGCTGAAACAGCGACGGCTATAATTATAGGGTTGAATATAATTTGGCTAGTAATTGTTATTGCTTTAATTATTTGTGTTTTCAACATATCCATAAGACAATCACATCAGGACAGAGGACAAGACACCATAATCAAGCTACTGCAAAACATATCCGACCAACAAGAGGACATACTTGACGAGCTGAAATACCTCAATGACAGCAATGACATAGACCGACAGGAGCAAGAGAACTACACAGAGCCGAATGACTATCAAGACTTATGAGTGTCGCCTATCGGCGAGAATACAAAATGCTAACCACTACGGATTAAAGTTGAGAAGCGGTGCTTGCTTGTCACTCCGATATAACACAATCAGAACAAAGGGAACACACAGCCTTGCGACAGTGTGCAGACCTGCACCCCAGAGGTGGGCACGTGGCGATGTCACACAAATCTTTTCCCTACGGTCAAAGATTTGGCGACCGCCACTCAGGCAGGGGGCAGGCAAGGCGCACAGCACAGCATTGTGCGCCCTGCACCCCCAACATTTAATGCTTCGGGCATAAAAAAACACCCTACGCACTTCGTGCGTGGGCTTGGGGTGGTAGAGGTCGCCTGTTCAAATCAGGTCACTCCGACCAATATATAAAAAACGGCTTTCCTCTATTGTGGAGAGCCGTTTTTTAGTTGTCAAAATATTCTAACACAAAAAAGCTCCGACGGCAAATCGGAGCTTTTGGCTTTGTATTACATCTTTGCAAGCTTTGCAAATTCTGCTTTCAGTGCAGGATAGATCTCTGTGTAAAGCTTGTAGTATTTCTCATACTCAGGTACTCGCTCTGCTTCAGGCTGCTGTACCTTGTCGGTCTTTACTACTGATTTACAAGCTTCCGGTACTGATGAGTAAATGCCTGCGCCTGTTGCTGCAAGAAGTGCTACGCCAAGGGCTGGACCTTCTTTTGATGAAGCTGTTTTTACAGGGCAGTTGTAAAGATCTGCGAGCATTGATCTCCACAGCGGTGAGCTTCCGCCACCTCCGCATGCCATCATGTCGGATACGTTGATATCCATTTCTCTGAATACCTCAACGCAATCTCTGAGAGAGTATGAAACACCCTCCATTACTGCTCTCAGCATATCACGCTTTGTGTGCATTGCGGAAAGTCCGAAGAATACTCCTCTTGCGTCAGGGTCAAGATGCGGCGTTCTTTCGCCCATGAGATATGGCAGATAGAGAAGTCTGTTTGCACCAACAGGCACTTTCTCTGCTTCCTTATCCATGAGATAATATTCGTCAACACCCATGCACTTTGCTGTTTCTTTCTCTGCATTGCAGAAATTATCCCTAAACCATTTCAGCGAAAGTCCTGCGCCCTGTGTAACACCCATAACGTGCCATGCGTTCGGCACTGCTGCACAGCAGGTGTGAACTCTGCCCTTTGGGTCGATAGAGATAGAAGAAGTGTGTGCGAATACAACGCCTGATGTTCCGATAGTTGTGAACGCCTTACCGTCTTCTGCAACGCCTGTTCCGATAGCCGCAGCGGCATTGTCGCCTGCTCCGCCTACTACTATCGTACCCTCTTTAAGTCCTGTAAGCTCAGCCATTTTCTTTGTGACCTTGCCTGTTACCTCGCATGACTCGTAAACCTTGCCCAGCATTGACATATCAATGCCAAGCGTATCGCAGACTTCCTTTGACCAGCAGCGGTTTGGCACGTCAAGAAGCTGCATACCGCTTGCGTCGGAAACCTCTGTTGCATATTCACCGGTGAGGATAAATCTCAGATAGTCCTTTGGCAGAAGAATGTGTCTGCACTTTTCATATATATCAGGCTCGTTGTTCTTTACCCACAGAATTTTTGCAGCTGTCCAGCCTGTGAGAGCAGGGTTTGCTGTTATCTTGATGAGCTTTTCTCTGCCGAGCTTTTCGTTCATTTCTTCAACTTCTGCGGCAGTTCTCTGATCGCACCATATTATGGACTTTCTAAGAACGTTGTTGTCCTTATCCAGCATAACAAGTCCGTGCATCTGACCTGAGATACCAACACCTGCAACGTCCTCTTTATTTACGCCGCTTTTGGTCATAACAGCCTTGATAGTGTTTATCATTGCGTTTGCCCAGTCAGCAGGGTCTTGCTCTGCATAGCCGTTTTTAGGCTGATACATAGGATATTCAATAGTTACAGAAGAAATAACAGTGCCCTTTTCGTCAAAAAGCACCGTCTTAGTGCCGCTTGTGCCGCAGTCTACGCCGATTACATAAGCCATAGTTTTTACTCCTTTATAATATGTATAGTATCATTTGTGCTCATTAAAACGATTACATTAATTATACAATATTTCTCTCTAAAATGCAATACCCATAAAACGTTTTCGCAAAATTTATCTGCACATAAAAAAAGGACGGTGGGGCTACCGTCCTATAAGTCTGTTGAAAGACCTGGCGAACTTGTTGGCGGGACGTCGTGTCTGCATTATTGGCAGGGTACGGTCTTATACCGCCATTTTGAGTCTAGTCTGCTTTCTCAAGCACAAAGAATGTGCTGTTGTTTTCACTTTTCATTTCCTTTATAGCCCAGCCTGCCGCGATCAGACTGTTGAGCTTTTCAACTCGCTGAAATCTGTCCATATCCGGGGCTTTTCCATCATGGGCTTTGTCCTCATTTCTTGAAACATAAAATATCTTTTGCATATATATCCTCTTTCCCTGAGAGTGACAATTGTTCCCCGATTTTTTTACAACTGTCGCATTTTATTGATTACATTATACTACACAAATATGGAGATTTCAAGGAATACCAAAAATTTTAACCTCTTTTTAACGCTTTAGTATTATTCTGATTTTTCATGCTTTTCAGTGCTTATTATATATAACGGCATAGGTAAGGTGAAAAAATGCACGTTTTCAAGGCTGTTTTATGTGCTGATATGTACAAAAACTTATGACGAGTGAGTATTTTTATATGACAGCCCTTGACTTTTTTTTATAAAAGGCATATAATATTATTATTAATTTATATATTTATAGTCTTTATAAATAATGAAACTAAGAAACTAATTTATATGGAGGGTTTAACAATGGGTAGAGTATATAACTTCAGCGCAGGTCCTGCTGTACTCCCTGAGGAAGTGCTTAAGGAAGCTGCCGATGAAATGCTCGATTATAAGGGCACAGGTATGAGCGTAATGGAGATGAGCCACCGTTCCAAGGCGTTCGATGACATCATCAAGGAAGCTGAAAAGGACATCAGAGATCTTATGGGTATCCCTGATAACTATAAGGTACTGTTCCTTCAGGGCGGTGCTTCTCAGCAGTTCTCAGCCGTTCCTATGAACCTTATGAAGAACAAGAAAGCGGCTTACATAATCACAGGTCAGTGGGCTAAGAAGGCTTATCAGGAGGCTCAGAAATACGGCGAGGCTGTTGCTGTGGCTTCTTCTGCTGACAAGACTTTCTCTTATATCCCTGACTGTTCAGATCTGGATATCCCAGAGGACGCTGACTATGTTTATATCTGCGAAAACAATACTATCTATGGTACAAAGTACAAGACTCTGCCTAACACAAAGGGTCACACACTTGTTGCAGACGTTTCTTCCTGCTTCCTGTCTGAGCCTGTTGACGTAACAAAGTACGGCGTTATTTACGGCGGCGTTCAGAAGAACGTTGGTCCTGCCGGCGTTGTTATTGCTATCATCAGAGAAGATCTTATCACTGATGACGTTCTCGAGGGAACACCTACAATGCTCAAGTGGAAAACTCAGGCTGACGCTGACTCTCTTTACAATACACCTCCTTGCTATGGCATCTACATCTGCGGCAAGGTATTCAAGTGGATAAAGAAAATGGGCGGTCTTGAGGCTATGAAGGCTCACAACGAGAAAAAGGCTAAGATCCTCTATGATTATCTTGACCAGAGCAAGCTCTTCAAGGGCACTGTTGTTCCTGAGGACAGATCTCTTATGAACGTTCCATTCGTAACAGGCGACGCTGAGCTTGACAAGAAGTTCGTTGCTGAGGCTACAGCAGCAGGCTTTGTAAACCTTAAGGGTCACAGAACTGTTGGCGGTATGAGAGCTTCTATCTACAATGCAATGCCTATCGAGGGCGTTGAAAAGCTTGTTGAGTTCATGAAGAAGTTCGAGGCTGAGAACGCATAAGCGTAACCTTATTATAAGAGAGGGTAATTTACAATGTATGAGATAAAGACATTAAATAAGATCGCTGCCTGCGGTACTGATATCTTTGACAAGGCTAAGTACACAGTAAGCGACAATGCTGAAAATCCTACCGCTATAATGGTACGTTCAGCAAAGATGCACGATATGGAAATGCCTGAGAGCCTGCTTGCTATTGCAAGAGCAGGTGCTGGCGTAAACAATATCCCAGTTGAGAAGTGCGCAGAGCAGGGAATCGTTGTATTCAACACACCTGGCGCAAACTCAAACGCTGTTAAGGAACTTGCTATTTGTGCGCTTCTTCTTTCTTCAAGAAAGATAACAGAGGCTGCTGCATGGGCTGCGTCACTTAAGGGCACTCCTGACGCTCCAAAGACAGTTGAGGGCGGCAAGTCTAAGTTTGCAGGTCCTGAGATACTGGGCAAGACACTTGGTGTTATAGGTCTTGGTGCTATCGGCGGAAAGATCGCAAATGCTGCTGTTGCACTTGGCATGGACGTTATCGGCTATGACCCATTCCTTTCAGTAAACGCAGCTATCCAGCTCGAACCTGCTGTAAAGGTAACTGCTGATATCAACGATATCTACAAGAATAGCGATTATATCACTATCCACGTTCCTTATACACCTGACACAAAGAACACTATCGACGAGGCTCAGATAGCAATGATGAAGGACGGCGTTCGTCTTATCAACCTTGCAAGAGGCGAGCTTATCAACAGTGCGGCAGTTGTAAAGGCTATCAAGGACGGAAAGGTTGCAAAGTATGTAACAGACTTTGCAGATGATGTTGTTCTTGGCGAGGAGAATGTTATCGTTCTTCCACACCTTGGCGCTTCCACACCTGAGTCTGAGGACAACTGCGCAACAATGGCTGCTCACGAGCTTATCGACTATATCGAGAAGGGAACTATCAAGAATTCTGTAAACTTCCCTAATGCAGAGCTTGCTAAAACAGGCGACCACCTTGTTTGCGTGCTTCACAAGAACGTTCCTGCACTTATCGCACAGATCACATCTGTTGTATCTGACAAGGGCGCAAATATCGAGAACCTTGTAAACAAGTCTAAGAAAGACTGGGCTTACACAATGCTCGATGTTACAGGCGACGTTGACGCTGACGCTTTCAAGTCTATCGAGGGCGTTGTTGGCGTAAGAGTTCTTTAATTGTTGATAAAAGAAATTTTATATGCAGCAATGAGGCTGCCCACGGACGAACTGCGTCTTGGGCAGCCTTTTTTGATACAAAAAAAGCTATAATTTAAGTGAAAAATGGAGGAATATAAAATGGACAAACTTATAACAGCAATTTTATTTATCGGAATACCAATGGCACTGACTCAGCTTATTTACAGGATAATTGACCACAAGGGTAACAAGACCGCAAAGCTTGCTGAGCGTTTTCCTGTGCTTGTGAAGAGAAAGTTTCTTGTGCAGATAGGCGGAGCAATGGCGTTCGTTATCGTGTTCGGACTTATATCGCTCCTGCTTGACCTGCCTATCAAGGTGTTTTTCATTGTGTGCGGAGTGGTCGTGGGAGTGATAAACGGAATGGCGGTCACGCTTATGTACAGAGATTAGTCGGTTGCAACGTGGCAACTGATGAAAAAAGCTGTCAGCATTTTTTGCCGACAGCTTTTTATGTATGTGTTATTTTGGGGGTAGTGGCGAACAGTGTTCGCCCACATTATGTTGTGATTTTGTATGCTTATTTCTTTCTGAATACCACGAGCTTGCTGATGACATAGTTAAGTATCAGCACAACAACGTTTGCCACTATCTTTGTTACCCAATAGTTGAAGCTGAGAAGTGAGTAGCCGAGCCACATCATGAACATTTCTACGAGAAGAGTGAATATTCTGCCACCGTAAAATGAAGCCGCTTCGGAGATTATCGCTTTTTTGCCCTCTGCTTCAGACTCGAAAACCCATATCCTGTTGGTGACATATGCGAATGTTACTGCACATATCCATGATATGACGGTGCTTGTGGTGGAAACACCGCCCTTGCCTATGCCTGCCTGCTCCAAAAGCACTTTTGAGATGCCTGCGGTCACAAAGCTGACTGCGGTGGTGAGTACGCCGAAAAACAGATACAAAAGCATTTCCTTGTTTTTGACGTAAAATGGTCTGAACCAGCCGAATATCTTCCAGTCCATTATTTTGTCGAAAATGTCCTTATCTTTCTTTGCCATTTCTGTTATCTCCTTTTGTGCATATGAATATTATGAACACAAAGAATATTATAACTCTTTTACATCGTTTTTTCAATAATACTGTTGCAATTGGTTAAAAAATATGTTATGATAACTATATGTAGTCAGTTTTCATGACTGCCTTTAGTGCTATTTTTATAACTAGGGCAGCAAATTTATACTCTGACCTGAAAGGATAATTTTATTTTATGAAAGTTGTTATCATCGCTGTGCTTCTTATGCTGTCTGCTATTTGTTCTGCAACGGAGACAGCGTTTTCTTCATGCAACAGGATAAGGCTAAAAAAACTTGCAGACGACGGAAACAAGTCTGCAAAGAAGGCAATGAACATATGCGATAATTTTGACAAGGCACTCACTGCCATACTTGTGGGAAACAATGTGGTGAACATTTCTTCATCATCACTGGCGACTGTGCTTTTTACTGAGAAATTCGGCAAGGGAAGCGTGGGTCTGGCTACCGTAGTCATGACAGTGCTTGTGCTTATTTTTGGTGAGATCTTGCCTAAGAGCCTTGCAAAGGAAAATTCTGAGCGGTTTTCTATTCTTATGGCGGCTCCGCTTTCCGCATTCATGTTCATCATCACACCTATTACGGCTATCTTTATGGGCATAAAAAGCGGTGTTTCAAAGATTGTGGGCAACAAGAACAGCGAGCCGTCAGTTACTGAGGAAGAGCTTAAATATATCATAGACGAGATACAGGACGAGGGCGTACTTGAAGAGCAGGAGTCGGAGCTTGTGCGTTCGGCACTGGATTTTGACGAAATAACCATAAGCGAGATACTTGTTCCGAGAGTAAATATCGAGGGTGTTGAGCTTCATGAGGATATGGAGAGCATAAAAAAACGCTTTGTGCAGACAAAGTTTTCAAGGCTTCCTGTGTATGACAAGGATATAGACCACATTGTGGGACTTATCCACCAGGCTGACTTTTTTGAAATGTATCTGAAGGGTAAAACGGACATAAGCCTTATAATGAACAAGCCACTTTACATAACCGAAAACCGCAAGATTTCTGAGATCCTGAAGCAGATGCAGCGCAAAAAGGTGCATATGGCGGTGGTGCTTGACCAATATGGCGGCACGGAGGGCATTTGTACCCTTGAGGATATCATAGAGGAGCTTGTGGGCGAGATCTATGATGAAAGCGACGAGGAGGATACCTCCTTTGTGAAAATAAGCGACGGTGTTTACGAAGCATCGGCGGAGCTTTCGGTATCGGATTTTCTTGAGAGGATAGGACTGCCGGAGGACACTATCGAAACCGAAAGAACATCTCTCGGCGGCTGGATAATGGATATGCTTGACAGACTTCCTGAGCAGAATGAAGTTATAAGCTGTCCGCCTTTTGAGATGACAGTGAAAATGGAGGACGAACAGAAAATAGACAGGATACGCTTCAAGATATCTGAGGAGGAGCTTGAAAGCAAGAAGGCGGAGGAAGGAAATGCCTAAGCAGATAAAGAAAGAGCAGATAAAAAAGTCAGAGCTTTTATACAGAAAATGGTCTGTTGCAGGGCTTGCGGCAGCGGCTGTGTTCATGGGGTGTATGGCTGGGCTTATGAGCATGATAGTGAAAACCGAGGGGGCAAAAGTGCCAACGATAGTGCTTTTTGCGGCGTTCATTATCTACACGGCAGTGTCGGTGGTATGTGCGGTGCTTGGAGTGAAAAGCTATGTAAAGGACGACTGCGGAGTGTGTCTTTTTCAGGGTATAGTGCATATTTACAGCGTTATAGCCTGCGTAATGAATGTGAGAATGGCATTTATAATACTGTTCTCGGCATTAGGCTCGCAATCGGGGGTAGATACCCTTATAGGAAGCCAATCGCAGAACGAATTTATACAAAGTCAGTATGCAAGCTGGATATGTCTTGCTGTTGCTACTCTGTTCTCAGTGATACTTGGTATTTTGGCGGTAGTATGGCTTGTGAAAAATAAAAAGAACTGATAAATCGGCTTTGCGTAGGGGCGACCTTGGGTCGCCCGTTATTTCGTATGTTTCACAGCATACAGGTCTTAGAAAATCATATAGTAAGGAAGAAGAAAAATAATGTTTTTGCTTATACTTGTAGTTGTATGCTACACAATATGTTCCCTTAGTGACAAGTACGCTGTTTCAACGGCAAAATTCAACGGCGACGAGCTTGGATTCTTAATGGCGGCGGCAACGGCTGTTTTCATGGCTTGCTGTCTGCCTTTCCTCGACAGGACTATTACATTTAGCTGGCAATCCTTTGCAGCGATAGGTCTGTTGTGCTTGTCGAAGATCCTTGAATTTAAGCTTTCGGCTATTATCCTTGATGAAATATCAGCCTTTGAGCTTAAGGCTTGGCTTGGTATCACCCTTTTCATGTCCTATGCAACGGATATTTTTCTTGGTGAAAAGCCGAGCATTTTCAAGTTCCTTTTTATCGTGCTTACTGTTGCAGGACTTGTTTTTATCGCAAAATCAGGCAGAACGGACAGCGGCAATATAAATTACCGCAGGATAGTTGTTCCTCTGGTGTTTTATCTTTTGGCAAGATACGGCTACGGCATAGTTGTAAGAGCGTCGGAGAATTACATATCCTCAACTATGGCGCTGTTCTTTGCGCTTATACTTATGGCTATCATACTTCTGCCAAGGGCGAAGCCTTTGGAGATATTCAAGAAAAATCAAAAGGGCGCATGGGTGGTCGTGCTTACAAAGATTCCGAATGTGACAGGTCTGCTTGCGGAGAACGCTGTTATTGCTGTGAGCCTTGCGAGTGCGTCATTTATCCAGCCTATGATACTGTGTTCGCTGTTTGTTATAGCGCTCATAAGAAAAGAGCCTATCACAAAGCTGAGATTTATCGGCAGCGTTATTTGTATGGCGGGCATAATCGGATTTCAGATATGTTAAAAGAAACGTCGGACGTTTTCAAATTCGTCCGACGTTTTGTTGTCTGAAAGTTTACAGAAAGAAAGTGAGCGACCAGAGGTCGCCCCTACATTTTGATGTTATGTTTATCTTTCGGTATTATACATTGCGGCAAACCAGTAATCTTCTTCAAGATAGCTTGTGTTTTTCTTGCCCCATGTAATTTTTATTTTCACAAGACAGCCGTCTATATCCTCTTTTGGAAGTTCCAGCTTTTTGGACTCCTTGGCAAGCACCTTTCCGTCATAGCTGTAGACAGTGTAAAGCACGTCACCGAGCCTGTCCCCTGTGGCTTCTACGGACATAGGGGTTTTAAGGGTAACATTGCCGTCCTTATCTACATCTGCCTTTATATTAAATGACGGTACAGAGGAGAGCAGATCTTCAAAGCTCTTTTCAGCGGAAAGGCTCTCGCTCTTGCCATTGCAGTATCGTGTCTTTTCAGTGCCGGGAAGCTCATATTTGCTTCCGTCACAGGTCAGCACAACTGAACCTTTCTCCACCTTTGGGGTTATATTTATCACAATGGCGCAAGCCAAAAAGATAACGGCGGTAAGCAGACCTACAAGTATTTTCCTTTTCATTATTATCACCAATGCTATTATAGCACCTTTTGGAATAATAATCAAGGGCAGTGTTTGAAAATGAGATCAAGTAAATGAGTTGCAGATTTACAATAAAATATATAAAAAACTATTGACAAAATCAAAAATATAGGTTATAATAACCTCATAGTAAAAGAGAGTAGCTGGCGGAGAGATCCGTTTATGTTTGCGTCAGTACGTTCCGATGAGGGACCGCTGCATATCTAAACGGCGAGACTTTTATTGATTAAATTGCCACAGGCGCAGTTTACCCAATAAACGTCTTGCCGATTTTTTATGCGTTTATTTTTCTGAGCCTATGAGAAAAGGAGGCTTTGAAGGGTATATCGGCAGCGACTACAGGAAAAAATAAAAAAGGTGGTATTTTATGAAGCAGTATCAGAAAAAACTTGACCAGCTTTACACTGAGTTTTCATCAGGTGAAAATGGTCTTTCAACCGAGCAGGCAGTGAAAAACTGCGAAAAGTTCGGACGAAATGTTATCACGGAGGGCAAGAAAAAGTCCATTCCTATGATTTTTTTAGAGCAGTATAAGGACTTTCTTGTGCTTATACTCATTATTGCTGCGATAGTTTCAGCTTTCATGAAAGACGTTGAGAGCTGTGCGGTAATTCTCGTTGTTATCACAATGAACGCTATTTTGGGTACAGTTCAGACCGTCAAGGCTGAAAAGTCACTGACGAACCTTAAAAAGCTTTCTGCACCGACGGCTAAGGCGTTGCGTAACGGTGAAAAGGTCATTATCCCCTCTGAGGAGATCGCAGTGGGCGACATTCTTCTTATTGAGGCAGGCGACCAGATATGTGCAGACGGCAGGCTGATAGAATGTGCGTCTGTTCAGGTGAACGAGTCGGCACTCACAGGCGAGAGCGTTAATATCGACAAGGATATGAGCGATATAGAGGGCGAAAAGCCTCTTGCTGAGCGTGCTAACATGGTTTATTCAGGCTCTTTTGTCACATACGGAAGAGGAAAAATGCTTGTCACTGAGGTGGGTATGGACACTGAGGTGGGCAAGATAGCCTCGCTTATCCAAAACGCATCAGAGAGAAAAACGCCTCTTCAGAACACGCTTGACGAGTTCGGCAAGAAGCTTTCCATTGCTATACTTATTGTCTGTGCAGTAGTGTTCGGACTTAGTATGCTTCGTGGCGGCGAGCTTATGGATTCGTTCATGTTCGCTATCGCACTTGCTGTTGCGGCTATTCCTGAGGCTCTCAGCTCTATCGTTACTATCGTGCTTTCTTTCGGCACACAGAAAATGTCAAAGGAAAACGCTATCATAAGAAAGCTTCAAGCTGTTGAGGGCTTGGGCAGTGTTTCTGTAATATGCTCTGACAAGACCGGTACTCTTACTCAGAACAAGATGACGGTCAGAAAAATAATGGTAGACGGCAGGATAATCGACACTGACGCTGTTGATCTTGACGATGAAAAGGTCAAGATTATGACAAGAGCCATGATCCTTTGCAACGATTCAAGCTGTAAGGACGGCGTTGAGATAGGCGACCCTACTGAAACGGCGCTTATCAACTTCGGCACAAAGCTTGGCATTGACACTGACAAGGTGAGGGAAGATCTCCCTAGAATTTCTGAGATACCATTTGATTCAGACAGAAAGCTTATGTCAACTCTGCACGTTATCGACGGCGAGAAGGTGCTTTATGTAAAGGGTGCGGCTGACGTTCTTATAAACAGGATAACTTCAAGCGACGAAGAAAAGGCTGTTATAACTCAGCGTGTGGCAGAGCTTTCGGAAAAAGGTTTGCGTATACTTGCATTTGCAGAGAAAAAATTCGACAAGGATACCGTATGTCCAGAGGACGAGGACGGATTGGAGTTTGTCGGTCTTATTGCTATGATGGATCCTCCTAGAGAGGAATCAAAGGCGGCTGTTGCGGAATGCCGCAAGGCAGGCATAAAGCCAGTCATGATAACAGGCGACCATATCGTTACGGCTTCGGCTATTGCCCGTGAGATAGGTATTCTTGACGACAACTCAAAGGCTGTTGAGGGTCACGAGCTTGACGCTTATTCAGACGAAGAGCTTGTTGACTTTGTAAAGGACAAGGCTGTTTACGCTCGTGTTACACCTGAGCATAAAATAAGGATCGTAAAGGCTTGGCAGGCAAACGGCTGTATAGTTTCCATGACAGGCGACGGTGTGAACGACGCACCTGCGTTAAAGCAGGCTGATGTGGGCGTTGCAATGGGCATCACAGGAACTGAGGTTTCAAAGGACGCTGCCTCAATGGTGCTTGCAGACGATAACTTTGCAACTATAGTCAAGGCCATAAGAAACGGCAGAAATATTTACGAGAACATTAAAAAGGCTATACTCTTCCTGCTTTCGGGCAACTTTGCGGCAATTCTTGTGGTGCTTTTCAACTCACTGCTTGGACTTCCTGTTCCGTTTGCGGCAATACATTTGCTGTTTATTAATCTGCTTACAGACTCGCTTCCTGCTATCGGTTTGGGTCTTGAACCTCACTCCGAAGAGGTCATGAAACGCAAGCCAAGAAACGCAAATGAATCTATACTCACACGTCCTTTCCTGGGCGAGATAGCATTGTATGGCGTAGTTATAGCGATAGCAGTAGCTTCGGCTTTCCTTATGGGAAACAAGACAAGCGCAGCTCTTGGTATGACGATGGCATTCGCAGTGCTTTGCTCTGCAAGATTGTTCCACGGCTTCTCCTGCAAGAAAAAAGGTTCTGTTATCTTCTCAAAGGACTTTTTCAACAACAAGTTCGGTCTTATGGCGTTCGGTCTTGGAATGGTATTTTTAAACTCCGTTCTGCTCGTTCCACCGCTTAAAGGACTTTTCAAGATAGCAGACATGACAGGTATGCAGTTTGCATGGATATACATTCTAAGCTTTGGCTCTATGCTCGTTATCCAGCTTATAAAGGCGATATTCTTTACAAAGTCTGAGAAGTAAGGTCAAGAGCATGACACATGGTCAATAAATGGGACGTCGAGGACGCTGCCCCCATACAATTTGTATAAAAAAACCGCTCTTCGTGATGTCACGGGGAGCGGTTTTGTTTTATTAAGATGTGGCTATCTGTGCTGAGAAGCTTTGCTTCCATGCTTGTATGGATATATTGATTTTTTTGTAATATTCTCCATAGTCATCGTATTCGCTTGACGGAATAAAAAGGGGAAGCTTGTATATCGTAGGAACGGCTTTATAAAATGATGAAAATGAATTAATTTTCTTAAAACTAAAAACATAATGTTCTTCCTGAGAGGGATAGATTATTCCGCAGGTGTCACCGCCTGTCAGAAAAAGATATGACAATAGCTGGTGGATATCAGCGTCTTTATTCCATTCCCAGAACTTGTATTTTGCGTCAAATACGTTTCTTTTGGAATCGGATTTGCCCTTTTCTATGTAGTCAGGATACCAATATTCTTTATTAGACCATTGCAGGCTTCCTTTGGAATTGTCGGTAAGCAAATGTTCATAGCTATATTCGTTCAACAGCTTGACAGCGATAAACTCCTCCCACAGCCATGAGATATCAATGAGTATGCCAAAGGTGTCTTCTTCTTTATCGTCAAACACGTTCTGACCTGATTCCTGCAATATCATCAATGCGAGCTTTCTTACGTCCTCGTACTTCTGATACATAGGGTGGGTTATCTCTCTTCTGCACTTCATGGAATCGGAATAGTTCACGTTCATTCGATATGAGGGCGTTGCATTTTCTATGGCGTCTATTATCTCGTTGAGGATAACGTTGTTGTTGAGATAGCCTTTCAAAATGTCGGGGAAATAGTCTTTGATATAGTCGAGAGTTTGGCGTATGAGGCATAGAATATCGTTGTCATAGGAATACTCTCTTGTGGAATATGCGGTCTTTCCTAAAAAGGGATTGTTTATCTTTATGTGCCTGTTGATATCCATAACGCCCTTGAAGTCATGCTCGTTGTATCTCTTTCGCACATACTCTTTGTATATTCCGTCTTCGTAGGCTTCCATAAGCTTCATAAGAAACAGAAGCACCATTATGGCAGTATAGTCGCTTTCTGATTCGCTGTTTACGTTTATATCAAAAACGTTTATGCCGCATACACTGCACAATAGATAGAGCAGGAAATACTGTTTATCGTTCTCGTCAAAGCGTGACCTTATCTCTATTCGGTAGTTAGCTTCACTTTCTTCTTCCTTGCTTCTGCAGGACAGCACGCCCACCCAATTGTAGGTGAAAAGCTTGTCATTGACTCGTGAAAATATCTCTTTGTTTTTGTTTCGGCTTTGAGAAGGTATGGTGATGATATTGCTGCCCTTTATCTGATTTAGGTCGCTGACCTGCTTGATATCCTCCCAATAGCTTTCGGGTATTTCCTTTTCATCAGATGATTCATCATCATAGACCAATGAATACGCTTTATCATAGCTTTGGTTATCTTTAAGACTGATCGTTATATGATTATCCATTTTGCTCCTCCGATCAAGCCTTAAAATTCTCACCTATTTTCGCTACTTCGCTTTCAGTTCTCTTGCCCTTTACATACTCATACAATATCTGAGAGAGGTGGTTATCCCACACTTCCTGCTTTGCCTTTTGGTAGTCATTTCCGTCAAGATACAGCAGTATCTTTGCAAAATATGACGGACCGAGGTGATAATGTCTGTTAAGTTTAAGGGTGTTATCAATGGAATTATTGAGGTCTGTTATCTTTGATACATAATCATCATAATAATTGCCAAGCGCATTATCTACGCCCATTGCCTTTAAGACCTTATCCATTACGGCTTCTGCAGTGACTTCATGCCAAGCAAATCTTCTTCTTAAAGCAAAGTCAAAGACCTCTACGCTTCTGTCAATATCGTTCATTGTGCCTATGATATACACATTTGAGGGGATAAAGAACTTATCGTTACCCTTATTTATATAGAATGTTTTGTCAGTTGCCAGTGCAGAATACTGCGTAGCTATCCTGCCTTTTTCTCCTCTGTAGTCTGCGTCCAAGCAGAACATGGTTTCACCAAGGACTTTTGATATTTCCGCTCTGTTTATCTCGTCAATGATAAAAAGGAAAGGAGGGAGGTCGGCTGGGTCGATGTTTTCTGTATCAAAGCCTTCCTCTTTTATCTTGTTTATCCAGAAGTCAACGATAGACTCGTCCTCGTCAGAGAGAAACTCTTTTATGGTGTCTTCCGTCACCTTTTGGCCTGAAGCCTTTATACGCTCTATAACTCCTGCTTTTCTACAGAATGACTTGAAAGAGCCGTTTTTTAATGTGTAACCTATGCTTTCGCTTGCAAGGTTTGGTCTTATGCCCTCGATAAAGTCTGTGTAGTCATATGAGGGGTGGAACTGCACCATTTCCATTTGTATATTTTTATCAGCGTTTTCGCCCAACAGCTTGTCGGCAATTTCATTTCTTGCGGAAAAGGTCTTTCCTGTGCCAGGTGCGCCGTTTAAAATGAGCTGTTTGTTTGCTTTTAACAGTGAATATGTATCTACCATAAGTGAAAAACCTCCGCCAGATGTGATTTGAGTGCCATCTATTAGAAATTCTGCTACTTGTCTCATTTTCTGTTTAGCGTCAGCTTCTCCGTCAATAAATATGATGTTATTATTGGCGTCCCTAAAGATAGCTTTTCCACTGCTGTCTTTAAAATTGACCCAATCACCCGTTCTAAAAACGTCCATTTCGGTATCTTTAGGTATTAACCTTAAGGCATCATTTATTTTTGTAACAAGGTTATTTCCCTTCCCGTCAACAAAATTACCAGCATTTCTTGACCACGTTGAAGGATTTTCATAGGTTTTTTTATTGGGGTCAGGATACAATATATGAAGAAAATTCAAGATATGTTTTTTGTCTTTTGTTGACTGTACCCCCTGCAAAACTATCGCCATGAAAAAATGGAAATTTCTTTGCCGATAACCCTTATCTGTTTCTGTTTGAAATTGCTTACTATTCAAGTATTTTATCTGTTGTATAAACGTTTCGTCACCATTTTCTAACAGTTTTTGCACATCTTCAAATGTGCTTCTCCATGTTATTTTTCCCATATCAGGTACTCCATTCTTCTATAATTTTACTACAATAATTTCATTATATCTTATCAGCAACGCTTTGTCAAGGCGGAGTAATCAGAAATAGAGGAATATCCACTGATCCATGGTGTCAAGATCAAGTTCTCTTACGTCTATGATCTTGCTGGTGCAGTCTGATATTATGGTCACGGTCTCGAGGCTTTCACATTCGCTGAATGCGTATGAATTGATGTAATTTAATGAAGTCGGGATAGTTATGTTTTTAAGATTTTTGCAGTTATAAAATGCCATGAAGCCTATATCTGTTACGCCATATGGTATCTCAAGGTTTTTAAGACTTTTACATTCGCTGAAAGCATAACTGCCTATGCTTTTGACTGCGTCGGGAATGGTGATGTATTCAAGACTACTGCAGCCTGCGAAAGTATTATTGTATATATTATCTATTGAATCAGGCAGCTTTATGTGTCCAAGGCTTTCGCAATTGTTGAATGCGTGTTCGCCAATGTAATATAATGAATTAGGAAGAGTTATGCTTTTAAGACTTTCGCACTGATGAAACGCATAATGTCCAATATCAGTTGTGCCATATGGTATCTCGATGCTTTCAAGACTTGTACATTCATCGAAAGCATAACACCCTATGCTTATTAACGCATTAGGCAGGGTAATGTTTTTAAGGCTTCGGCAACCTGAGAACGCACAATTGGTTATTTTCTTTACTGAGTCAGGTAGCTTTACTTGTTTTAGACTTTCACAATTTTCAAATTCGCTGTCGCATATGACAAGCGAACCATTTGGGACAGTTATGTCTGTAAGTTTCTTGCACCCACTAAAGGCATTGCATCTTATGTCCTTTGCGGACTCAGGTATTTTTATGTCTTCAAGGCTCGTACATTCGCTGAAAGCATGTTCGCCTATGGCTTTAACTGTGTCAGGCAGAGTGATGTTTTTAAGACTTCTACAACCCTCAAACGCACTATTGCGTATCTCAGTTACCGTCTCAGGCAGTTTTATGTGTTCAAGGCTTTCGCAGTTTTCAAATACGCTCAGGTCTATGAGCGTAACGCTATTTGGGATAGTTATGTCTTTAAGATTTTTGCAGCCTTTAAAGGCATAGAAGCCAATGTCCTCTACTGAATCAGGTATTTTTATGCTTTTGAGGCTTGTGCAGTTTTCAAAAGCCTTTTCCCATATAGAAATTACTCCATCTGGTATATTTATACTTTCAAGACTGGTGCAGTCACTAAACGCCTCAAAGCCGATAGCTGTCAATAAGCTTGGGAGAATTATGTTCTTTAGCTTGGTGCAACCCTTAAATGCGGCATTGTCAATGCTTATTACAGAATCAGGTATAATTATACTTTCAAGCTCGGTGCAATTACAAAACGCTTCTTTGCT
>ERZ773133.608-NODE-608-length-49278-cov-6.078886_pt1 | contig 49278 bp, 43 predicted proteins | sample MGYA00580861_ERZ773133 | MGnify/ENA primary metagenome ERZ773133 (study PRJEB29015, sample SAMEA2737844) | human gut metagenome | biome: human gut; feature: human-associated habitat; material: faeces | place: China | collected 2012 ...
GCCGTGCATTACTGAAGCTTCAGGAAGGCGATACCCACCACGGTGGATGCGGACATTGCGGAGGTGACAACTAATGGCAGATGCAAAAATGTTAAAAAAAGTTCCTGTAAGAGAGCAGGATCCGAAGGTACGTGCGACAAACTTCGAGGAAGTATGTCTTGGATATAATCAGGAAGAAGCAATGGAAGAGGCACAGAGATGCCTTGGCTGTAAGAAACCGAAATGTGTAGAGGGATGTCCGGTATCCATCAATATTCCGGGATTTATCGAGCACATCAAAGAAGGCAACATGGAAGAGGCTTACAAGGTGATCGGTTTATCTTCCGCACTTCCGGCTATCTGTGGTCGTGTATGTCCGCAGGAATCCCAGTGTGAGGGACAGTGTATCCGTGGTAAGAAGGGCGAGGCTGTTTCTATCGGTAAGCTGGAGAGATTCGTTGCAGACTATGCTCTGGAGCATGATATCAAACCTGCAGGAGCAGAGGTTAAGAACGGACATAAGGTTGCAGTGATCGGTTCCGGTCCATCCGGACTTACCTGTGCAGGTGACCTTGCAAAGGCAGGATACGATGTAACTGTATTCGAGGCTCTTCATGAGCTTGGCGGTGTTCTTGTTTACGGTATTCCGGAGTTCCGTCTTCCGAAGCAGAAGGTTGTTAAGAAAGAGATCGAGAAGGTCAAAGAGCTTGGCGTTAAATTCGAGACAAACGTTGTCATCGGTAAATCCACTACCATCGATCAGCTGATCGAGGATGAGGGATTTGAGGCTGTATTCATCGGTTCCGGTGCAGGACTTCCGATGTTCATGGGTATCCCGGGTGAGAATGCAAGCGGTGTATTCTCTGCAAACGAGTACCTGACAAGAAGCAACCTCATGAAAGCATTCGATGATTCCTATGATACACCGATCGCAGCAGGCAAAAAGGTTGCAGTTGTCGGCGGTGGTAACGTTGCCATGGATGCTGCAAGAACAGCGCTGAGACTTGGCGCTGAGGTACATATCGTATACAGAAGAAGTGAGGCAGAGCTTCCTGCACGAGCAGAGGAAGTTCATCACGCTAAGGAAGAGGGCATCATCTTTGATCTTCTTACAAATCCGAAGGAGATCCTCGTTGATGAGAACGGCCACGTAAACGGTATGAAGGTTGTCAAGATGGAGCTTGGTGAGCCGGATGCATCCGGAAGAAGACGTCCGGTAGAGATTCCTGGTTCCGAGTATGATATGGATGTAGATACTGTCATCATGTCTCTTGGTACTTCACCGAACCCGCTGATCTCTTCCACAACTAAGGGCCTTGACATCAACAAGAGAAGATGTATCGTTGCCGAGGAAGAAACCGGTAAGACATCCAAGGACGGCGTATATGCCGGTGGTGATGCCGTTACAGGTGCAGCTACCGTAATCCTTGCCATGGGTGCAGGTAAAGCTGGTGCAAAAGGTATCGACGAATATCTGAAAAATAAATAAGCAGAAAGTCTGTTTATAAACAGATCCTCCGACTGTGTTTTCTGATGCAGCCGGAGGATTTTTTTTCTTGCAGATCAAAAAAGAACATTTGTTTGAAACTTTTGCCAAGTGAAGATTGTAAGTTTTACTCAGTTATGCTATAATGTGTTGGAAAAAATTTAAGAAAAGGAAATATCATTATGTCAGTGATACATGCGATTATATTGGGAATCATTCAGGGAATCACCGAATTTCTGCCGGTGAGCAGTTTCGGACATCTCTGTGGAGTGCAGGATCTTTTGGGCGGTACCAGAGGCTCCGGTGTGCTTTTTGAAGTGATGCTCCATCTGGGAACTATGATAGCTCTGATCCTTGTTTTTCTGAAGGATATCAAGAAGATCGGGATCGAGCTGATCGGAATGATACTGGATCTGATCGGAAATGCCAATATTTTTCTCTATAACCGTAGGACTGGGAAAGAGCTTACCTACGCAAAGATCATAAGCGGAACTTACCGGAAGCTTACTGCCCTGATCATGGTATCCACCATTCCTACAGTCCTGATCGGATATCAGTGCAAACGACTTGTTGTGCGAAGCGCATCCTCACACATGTTTTCCGGGATCGGAATCCTTCTTACAGGTGTGATCCTCCTTGTTGTGGACTACAGTAATGTCAATGGCAGCAAGGGAACAAAAGAAACCAGCTTCGGAGATGCTATGTGGATGGGTATCTGCCAGGGTCTTTCTGTGTTTCCGGGACTTTCCAGGCTTGGACTTACCATGAGCGCAGGACTTTTCTGCGGCCTCGGACGGAAGTTTGCAGTGAAATATTCGCTGCTGATGAGCATTCCGGCTGTGGTGGGAGCTTTTTTTGTGGAGATGGGAGAGTTCACTTCTGTTCATATGACTGTTGGCCAGGGATTTACTTATGTTCTTGGAATGATCGTGGCCGGGATCACAGGCTATCTGGTGATCCGTTTTATGCTTAAGCTTTCGAATCAGGTCAGACTGCGTTATTTTGCATTTTATTCTTTTGCAGCCGGAATCCTTATTCTGGCAGCGAATTATATTTGATATCAACTGGGAGGAGTCTGACAATGGCAGCTTCAAAAACGACAAAAAAAAGAAAAAGAAAACCTGCGGCGAAGCAGCAGCCTGTCGGTAACCGCTTTCAGACAGAGATCCTGATCCTTGTGATGTTTGCGGCCTGCCTGATCCTGATGATCAGTGCATTTGGTATGGGAGGGATCGTAGGAAATGCCATCAGTGCCGTATGCTTTGGCATCATGGGACTTTGTGCATATATTTTCCCGATCCTGCTTTTTGCCGGAGTTACGTTCCTGATCGTGAACAATACCAACCGCCTTGCCTACAAAAAGGTACTGGCAGGCGTGGTATTTTTTGTGTTCCTCTGCGGCTTTCTTCAGTTGATCACAGAGGGCTATACGCCAAGTACCACGTTTTCGGATTATTATTCACTGAGTTCGGAATACCGTACCGGCGGTGGAGTATTCGGTGGTGCAGTATGTATTTCCACAGCATCCGCTTTTGGCGTTGTGGGCGGAACTGTGATCATCGTTCTGGTGCTTCTTGTGTCTCTCATCATCATAACACAGAGATCCTTCTTCGGATTTATGAATAAGATCCTGGACTTTTTTACAGATGCAGCAAGAGAGGGCAGAGAAGCTTATCTTGAGGGACAGCCGGACAGAGAAAAGCAGAAGGAACTTCGCAGAAAGATCCGTGCGGAAAAAAGAGCGGAGAAGATCCGCCGGCTGGAAGAAGAGCTGGAGGAAGAAGAACTTGCCCTTACAGAGAAAGATCCGGAAAATATCTCAAAAAAACAAAAGAAAAAAACAAGAAGATCGCAGAAAGAAAGACAGGCTGCGGTGAAGGCGAACCGGGAAGGAGAATTTAATCTTCCTTCTTTCCTTGATGAACAAAAGGCTGTACTTCCGGCAGATACAGATCTGACAGAAGAGGATCCAGGGCTTGATGAGATACCGGAGGAGCATGCTCAGCCGCTGGAATTCCAGATCCACCGTTCACAGTCCCAGCCGGCCCGGGAAGAGTCGGAGGAGCCGGATTTCGAAAGAGAAATGCAGGAAGCCGAAGAGGAGGATGCCTATGCCGGCTACGAGGATGTAGATATTCCCGAGATGCAGCAGATCCTGCCGGCAAAGACAGCTGTAGCAGCAAAAGCTTCCCGGGAAACAGGAAAGGCAGCCGCTCCCGCTGAGATAAAGGAGGATCCTCAGCCGGAAGCTGAACAGAAGGCATCCCATCAGCCCTCCAGAAACCCGAAGTCATCTCAGACAGAGATCGAGCATGGGATCAGAAATATCCAGCATGAGATCAGCCAGGGAGAAGCTCCGGAGAAGAAACCATATCAGTATCCGCCGCTGAAGCTTCTGAAGCGCGGAGATGGCAGATCTCAGGGAGATTCCGATGCACATCTGCGCAAAACAGCGCAGAAGCTTCAGGAAACCCTGCATAATTTCGGCGTCAATGTAACCGTTACCAATGTGAGCTGCGGACCTACCGTTACCCGCTATGAGCTGCAGCCGGAAATGGGTGTGAAGGTCAGCAAGATCGTTGGTCTTTCCGATGATATCAAGCTGAATCTTGCTACACCGGATATCCGCATCGAAGCACCGATACCGGGAAAGGCAGCCGTGGGGATCGAGGTCCCGAACAAGGAGAACAGCCCGGTCATGCTGAGGGATCTTCTTCAGTCAGAGGAGTTTAAAAATGCAAAATCCAAGCTGTCCTTTGCAGCAGGTAAGGATATTGCCGGAAAACCGGTAGTGGCAGATATTGCCAAGATGCCGCATCTTCTTATCGCCGGAGCAACCGGCTCCGGAAAATCCGTCTGCATCAATACGTTGATCATCAGCATCCTTTATAAGGCTACACCGGATGAGGTGCGTCTGATCATGATCGATCCGAAGGTGGTGGAGCTCAGTGTATATAACGGGATCCCGCACCTGTTCATTCCGGTGGTCACAGATCCGAAGAAAGCGGCCGGTGCGCTGAATTGGGCTGTTTCCGAGATGACCAGCCGTTACAATGCCTTTGCGGAATATGGGGTACGTAATCTTGGAGAATATAACAAAAAGGTTGCCAATATGCGGGTTCCGGAGGGAGAAAAAGCACCTGAGAAGATGCCGCAGATCGTGATCATCGTGGACGAGCTTGCAGATCTTATGATGGTTGCGCCGGGAGAAGTTGAGGATGCGATCTGCCGTCTGGCCCAGCTGGCACGTGCAGCAGGTATCCATCTGATCATTGCTACCCAGAGGCCATCGGTCAATGTCATCACAGGTCTGATCAAGGCCAATATGCCGTCCAGGATCGCATTTTCCGTATCCTCCGGTGTAGATTCCAGAACGATCCTGGATATGAACGGTGCCGAGAAGCTTCTTGGCAAGGGCGATATGCTGTTTTATCCTCAGGGGTATCAGAAGCCGGCCAGACTGCAGGGCGCTTTTGTTTCAGATGAGGAGGTCAGTGCAGTCGTAGAATATGTTTCTGACAAAAATCAAGGTGCTGTTTATGATACCTCCATTGAGAAGCAGGTCAATACAGCCGGTGTCCCGGGAGGAGCCGGCGGAGGTGACAGAGATGTCTATTTTACAGAAGCCGGTAAATTTATCATTGAGAAGGAAAAGGCCTCCATCGGTATGCTCCAGCGTATGTTCAAGATCGGATTTAACCGTGCGGCAAGGATCATGGATCAGCTTTGTGACGCAGGAGTGGTAGGTCCGGAGGAAGGAACCAAGCCAAGGAAGGTTTTGATGTCAGCAGAAGAATTTGAGAATTATCTGGAGGAGAACGGCGGATGAAAATAAGTATCCTGACAGTAGGGAAGATCAAGGAAAAATATCTGCGGGATGCCATTGCGGAGTATTCCAAGCGCCTCGGGCGTTACTGCAAGCTGGAGATCATAGAAGTGTCCGACGAAAAAACGCCGGATAATGCCAGCGAAACGGTAGAAGATGCCATTCGGAACAAGGAAGGGGAGCGTCTTCTTAAATATATCCGGGATGATGCGTTTGTGATCACTCTGGAGATCGGAGGCGAACAGCTGACCTCTGAGAACTTCGCACGGAAGATCAACGAGCTGGGAATACGTGGGACCAGCCATATCCAGTTTGTGATCGGCGGCTCTATCGGTCTTGGAAAAGAAGTACTGAAGAGATCAGACTATGCTTTAAGCTTTTCGAAGATGACATTTCCTCATCAGCTGATGCGTGTGATCCTTCTGGAACAGATCTACCGCAGCTATCGTATCATCAGCGGAGAGCCCTATCATAAATAATATCATACTACATATCTGCAAATATCTTGACAATTTTCGGATATGTAGTATGATAAAAAAAGAGTAGCACTCGGAGCTTAAGAGTGCTAATAATCACAGAAAGAAGGAAATGAATATGGCATTAAAACCAGTTGCAGACAGAGTTATCGTAAAATATTTTGAGACAGAAGACAAAACCGCATCCGGCATCGTACTTCCGGAAAGCTCCAAGGAGAAAACCCAGCAGGCAGAGGTTATCGCAGTAGGTGGCGGTAAGGTCGTAGACGGTAAAGAAGTACCGGTACAGGTAAAGCCGGGCGACCGTGTGATCTACGGAAAATACACAGGAACCGAGATCAAATATGAGGGTGAGAAATATCTGGTGATCAACGCAGATGATATCATTGCCATCGTAAAAGACTGATGAAGAATTTTTATCGTAATTTTCTGAAATTATGCTCCATGCTGGTGCTGCAGAATGTAGTGACCTTAAGTGTCAATCTTGCTGACAACATTATGCTTGGAGCCTTCAGCGAAACTGCATTATCCGGTGTGACCACCGTAAACCAGGTACAGTTCGTCTTTCAGCAGCTGCTTATGGCTCTGGGAGACGGACTTGTCATATTCGGAAGTCAGTACTGGGGAAAGAAAGAGACAGAGCCGGTAAGGAAGATCGGTGCCTGGGCCATGCGCACAGGCTTTTTTATTGCCCTTGTGCTGTTTATCCGGATTCCGGTGCTGAGCGTGTATCAGCTTTCGCCGGAAACGAGAGAGATGGCCAATACCTTTCTTATCATTTTAAGTGTAGTAATGGTAGGAATGTCCTATCAGATGCCGACAAACGGTGGTATCATTCGGGGAAGCGGAAGCATCGCTTATTCCATGAAGGTGGACCTGATCAGTACCTGGGGGATCGTGATCCCTCTGTCCATGTTTATGGCATTTGTAGTCAAGGCATCTCCGGCAGTGGTGGTATGTTGCCTGAATGCAGATCAGATCTTTAAATGCGTGCCTGCATTTTTGAAGTGCAATTACGGACACTGGATCAAAAATATGACGAATTAAAGAAATATATATAGATCAGAGGCAAGATACAGAAAATTTATCTTGACGCCTGTGTGATCTGTATGTAGAATAAATACAAGCTTTAACGAAATGCAGTAAAAAAATCTCTGAAGAGCCAGGGACAGCTTGACAAAGGTAATATGGTATAGTATTATCTTACCTATATCATATTAAACTGGTGGGAAAAGAGGAATACTCACTGAAACACAGGAGGAACAGGAAATGAGAAAAAAAGTACTGGCAGCGCTTCTGGCAGCTGCAGTGGCAGGAACAACTGTTATGTCAGGAATGACTGCTTTTGCAGCAGAAACAGAAGGAACCAAGGCGGAAGGCGGAAATATTACCATTGCAGAAACAGCAGATCCGCAGAACATCAATCCGCTTTATGTTGTGGATCAGACAAGCTTCGATATGATGCAGGCACTGTACAGCCCGTTTTTTGAGATCGTGAACGGAGAGATGTATTACGGAAACGGACTTTGCGAAAGTGTAACAGCCAATGATGATGCCAGCGAATTCACACTGAAGCTCAAAGACGGACTGAAATGGCATGACGGTCAGCCGATCACAGCCGATGATGTGGTATTCACCATGCAGGTGTTGGTAGATGAGAAGCAGAATGTTCCGTATTCTTCTTACGGATACGTTAATGACAAGGCAGTAGAGGCAGAGAAGGTTGATGACCTTACAGTCAAGATTTCCCTTGGATCATCTTCCGCAGGATTTCTTGGCGGACTGAGCCAGGTTTACTGTATTCCGAAGCATATTTATGATGGCGTGGAGAATATCGGAGAAAGTGATCTCAACAATGAACCGGTGGGAAGTGGTCCTTTTAAGTTCGAGGAATACAAATCCGGAGAGTATTATAAAGTAACAAAATTCGATGACTATTTTGATGATGTAAATCTGGATTCCATCACCTTCAAGATCGTAAAGGATTCCAGCTCCGCCAATGCGGCACTTGCAAGCGGAGATCTGGATGCACGTCTGATCAGCGCGGATGATTACGATACCGTCAGTGCTTACGATAACGTAAACATCAATACCTATAATTCCGGACGTGTCAACGCCATGTTCATGAATGAGCTGAACGAAGATCTTCAGGATGTAAAGGTACGTCAGGCGATCGCATACGCACTGAATAAAGAGGAGTTCTGTCAGTTTGCTTTCCTTTCCGAGGATTATGCAGAGCCTGCAGATTCTATTTTTACACCGGATACACTCTACTATACAAAACCGGACAATACCTACGACAATGATCCGGCTAAAGCACAGGAGCTCCTTTCCGAAGCAGGAAAGACAAATCTTTCTCTGAACTTGATGTATATCTCCACAGATAAGACAATGGAGAGTGAGGCTCTGTATGTACAGTCTGCCCTTGCCAATGTAGGAATCACCATCAATCTTCTTCCTACAGATGAGTCTACCTTCAAGAATAAGACAAAGGATACGGAGTGCACAGATTATGATCTGGTACTGAGCTTCTATACTCTGGGAGAAGAGCCGAGCCTTTATGCAGACATGAGTTCTTCCGTCAGCCGTTCCAACTATTCCAGGATCAAGGATACAGATCTGGATGCATTGTGGGAAGAGGGCAACAGCACTGCAGATGAGACAAAACGTGGCGAGATTTATAAGGAGATCCAGAATACGATCAATGATAACATGTATATCTATCCGATCGCTTATTCCAATGGTTTCTATGCGGTAAGTAAAGATTTCGGAGGCTTTGATGAATGTCTGTTAAAAACTATTTATTATGATTATTCCAAGATCTACACATTGGAGAAATAAATAATTTTATAGCGGATGAATACCGGAAACAGAAAGAGGCTGACGCGTTTTTGCGCCAGCCGATTTCCTGTTTTCGGGGAAAATAAAGGAGGTACATTTTGAAGAAGATCGTAAACCGACTGATACAGTGTATTCTGACACTGTTTATTGTCTCTGTTCTCTGCTTTGCACTGACAAAAGCAGCGCCCGGAGATCCTGTCCTGACTTATGTGGAACCAAATATGAGTGAAGAATATATCCAGAACCTGAGAGAAAGCCTGGGACTTACAAAGCCTGTCTATGAGCAGTACTTTCTGTGGTTGGGAAGGATCCTTCACGGGAATTTCGGAAATTCCCTGATGAATAACCGACCGGTCCTGACACAGATGCTGGAGAGGCTTCCCGCAACCGTGATCCTCATGGGAACCAGCATGCTGCTTGGTTTTCTCATTGCCATTGTACTGGGCCTGTATTCCGGAAAGAATAAGAATGGTGTTCTGGATAAGATCACCAGCATGTTCTGTTATGTAGGTATCTCCATTCCTACGTTCTGGTTCGGTATCATGCTGATCTATCTCTTCAGTGTGCATCTCCATATCCTGCCAAGTATCGGTATGCATTCAGACGGCAACCGTTCCTTAGGAGATCTGATCCTGCATATGGTCATGCCCTGCGCAGTTCTGACCTTTGCAAATGCTTCACAGTACATCCGGTATTTAAGAAGCAGTACCATTACGGAAATGTCCTCCGATTATGTTATGGTGCAGAAGGCTTATGGAATGAAAGAGTCTGGAATCCTTTTCCGGCATGTACTGAAAAATGCCATGCTTCCTATGATCACAGTTCTCGGAATGAGCCTTCAGTCTCTGGTTTCTGGTGCCATTATCACCGAGCAGGTTTTTGCATGGCCGGGAATCGGTCAGCTGGCAGTGACCGCTGTTATGCAGTATGATTATCCCCTGATCATGGGAATCACCATGTTTACCGCGCTTCTCGTGGTGCTCGGAAATCTTCTGGCAGATATCCTGTATGCTGTCTTTGATCCGAGGATCCGCAAAGCAGGATGTTAGGAGGTAAAGGGACATGAGAGAAAATATCTGGAAAAATATCAAACTTGGTTTTAAGACAAATAAACTTGCAGTGGCAGGTGCAGCAGCGATCATCCTGCTGGCACTGATCTCCATTTTTGCCTTTTTGTATCCGGTAGATCCCAATGCCATCAGCGCCACAGAGCGACTGAATGCTCCATCCATGGCACACCTTTTCGGTACGGATGATATGGGACGGGATTATCTGGCTCGCTGTATTTACGGAGGAAGAGCATCCCTTCTGGTGGGCTTCCTTTCCATGGTGCTTTCTACAGCCCTTGGTGTGATCATCGGTTCCATCAGCGGTTTTGTGGGAGGAACGGTGGATGCAGTGCTGATGCGTCTGGTGGATGCGCTGATGAGCCTTCCGACATTCCTGATCATGATCGTTATGAATGCCTTCCTGAAACCGGGACTTCAGAACATTGTCCTGATCATCGGCTTTCTGACCTGGATGAATATTGCCAGGATCGTCCGTGGCGAGACCATTTCCCTGAACGAGAGAGAGTATGTCATCTATGCAAAGATCTCCGGACAGAAGAAATTCTCCACCATTGTACATCATATCCTGCCTAACATCATGCCTACCATTATCGTGGCTGCAACCATGAACATTGCCAATGCCATCCTGATGGAATCTGCACTGAGCTTTTTCGGCCTGGGTATCCAGCCGCCTACGGCTTCCTGGGGAAGTATGCTGAGCAATGCACAGCGCTATATCCAGCAGGCACCGTATCTGGCTATTTTCCCCGGAATCCTGATCCTGATCACGGTCGTCAGCTTCAATTATCTGGGAGAAGTATTAAGAAAAGTATTCGAGCCCAAGTAAGGAGGACATTTACATATGGAAAAATTACTGGAAGTAAAAGATCTGAAGGTGTCTTTCTTTACAGACCTTGGAGAGACACAGGCAGTAAAAGGTGCAGGCTTTGCCATCGGTGAGGGGGATTTTTTCGGGATCGTAGGAGAGTCCGGAAGCGGAAAGAGCGTGACCACCAAATCCATTCTCCGTCTCGGACCATCCAACTGTAAGATCATGGGTGGTGAGATCCTGTTCCGGGGAGAAGATATCCTGAAGAAAAATGAAGCAGAGCTCCGTGGGATTCGCGGTGGTGAGATCGCCATGATCTTTCAGGATTCTCTTTCCGCACTGAATCCGGTTTACACTGTTGGCAATAAGATGGTAGAGCTGATCCGGCGCCATACCAATATGAACAAAAAAGAAGCAAAGGCCCGGGTGCTGGAGCTTCTCACAGCCGTTGGCATCACAGACCCGGAAAAGGCTATGAACAGATATCCTCACGAGCTTTCCGGCGGTATGCGCCAGCGTGTGATGATCGCCATGGCCATGAGCAGTGACCCGAAGATCCTGATCGCAGATGAGCCGACCACAGCCCTGGACGTTACGATCCAGGCTCAGATCCTTCATCTGCTTCTGGAACTTCAGAAAAAAAACAATATGAGCATCATCCTGATCACCCATGATCTGGGCGTTGTAGCGCAGACCTGTAAACGGGTAGCTGTCATGTGTGGTGGCTACGTGGTGGAAGAGGGAACTGTAGAAGAGATCTTTCTTCATCCGGGACATCCCTATACACAGGCACTGATCGCAAGCATGCCGCGGGTGGGAGGTACCTTTGAACAGTTTCTGGAGAGAGATCTTTCGGACGGAAATGGTGATCTGTGTCCCTTCCTGAATCGCTGTAAATATGCGGACAAAACCTGTGAAGCCTGTCTTCCGAAATATTATGAGGCTTCAGAGGGACACAGGATATTCTGTCACAGAAGGGAGGAGAAGAGATGAGCAAGCCCTTAATTGAAGTAAAAGATCTGAAAGTATATTTTAAACAGAAATCTCCGAAGCTTCTGTCCTTTAAGCCGGGCATACTGAAGGCTGTGGATCAGGTAAGCTTTTCGATTGAAAAGGGGAAAACCTTCGGTCTGGTAGGAGAATCCGGAAGCGGAAAATCTACCATCGGAAAGGCAATCCTACGTTATCATAAACCCACAGGCGGTGAGATTTTTTATGAAGGAACAGAGATCGGAGCCATGGGTGAAAAAGAACTGCTTCCATACCGCAAAAAAATGCAGTCCGTTTTTCAGGATCCCTATTCCTCTCTGGACCCAAGCCATACAGTGCAGGATATCATCTGTGAGCCTATGGCGATCCATAAAATGTGCACGCAGAAAGAACGTAAGGAGCGTGCAAAAGAACTGATCCGCGTGGTTGGCCTTAAAGAGCAGGATCTTCTGAAGTATCCTCATGAGTTCTCCGGCGGACAGCGTCAGAGGATTTCCATTGCAAGAGCACTTTCCGTACAGCCGGAATTTGTAGTCTGCGATGAGCCCATTTCTGCGCTGGATGTTTCCCTGCAGGCCCAGATCGTCCAGATGCTTCAGGATCTTCAGGAAAAATACGGGCTGACCTATCTGTTCATCAGCCATCAGCTGCAGGTGGTCCAGAAGATCTGTGATGAGATCGGGGTGCTTTATCTTGGAAATCTCATGGAGATCGCAGATGCAGATAAGCTCTATTCCAATCCGCTGCATCCTTATACAGAAATGCTGATCTCCTCGATTCCGGTTCCGGACCCGAGAGTCAAAACTCTGGATCAGATCGTTACGGATACCGGAGTACAGTCCAGATCTATCGGGGGCTGTCGCTTCCATAACCGCTGTCCGTGGTGTGAGGAACGCTGCAGACAGGAAACCCCGGCACTTCGTCAGGTGGAGCCGGGACATATGGTAGCATGTCATAAATATCAGGAAAAGAAATAATCATAAAATACGGGAAGGTAAATAAAAAAGTGGACAAAAATATATATAAAAACTATCTGGCAATCCTCCGTGAGGAGATGATCCCGGCTATGGGATGTACAGAACCGATCGCTCTGGCCTATGGTGCGGCAAGAGCAAGAGAGATCCTTGGGAAAGAGCCGGAGCGTATCGTAGCAAAATGTTCCGGAAATATCATCAAAAATGTGCGTTGTGTGATCATTCCCAATTCAGGAGGCTTAAAGGGGATTCCTGCAGGTGTGATCCTTGGGGCGGTGGCAGGAGATGCCTCACTGAATATGGAAGTTCTTTCCAAAGTCGATGAAAAGGGCAGGGCACGCTGCCGGGAACTTCTGGAGGCAGATATCTGTAAGGTGGAGCTTCTGGACACGCCGGTAGTCCTTCACATTATCATCGAAATGTATGCCGGTGAAGATGCTGTCAGCCTGGAGATCAAATACGACCATATTAACGTGACCAGGATCAGCAAAAACGGAGAGATCCTCCTTGATGCAGATAAAGCAGTGGAAGAAAAGGAAGAGACGGACCGCGGCCTGTTAAATCTGGAGGATATTCGGGAATTTGCAGATACCGTAGAGCTTTCCGATGTAAAGGAGCTTCTGGATGCGCAGATCAGAAGCAATATGGCCATTGCTCATGAGGGAATGACCGGAAAATACGGCCTGGGTATCGGGCGCGTGATCCGTGAAAATTATTCTCACGATATGCTCACCAGAATGAGAAGTCTTACTGCAGCGGCTTCTGAGGCACGTATGGGTGGCTGTGATATGCCGGTTGTCATCAATTCCGGAAGCGGAAATCAGGGAATTGCATGCTCTGTTCCGCTGATCGTCTATGCAAGAGAGATGGAGCTACCGGATTACAGCCTCTACAGGGCTCTGGTGTTTTCCAATCTCCTCACAGTTTATCAGAAGCAATATATAGGGAAGCTGTCTGCCTTCTGCGGTGCGGTATCGGCCTCCTGTGCAGCCGGAGCTGCCATTACCTATATGGTAGGCGGAGATATTTCCCTGATCAAAAAAACGATCGAGAATACCCTTGCCAATATTCCGGGAATCATCTGTGATGGGGCCAAGATCTCCTGTGCTGCAAAGATCGCAGCCTGTCTTGATGCAGCCTTCCTGGCGCATCATCTTGCTATGAACGGTCAGTCTTATGCACCTTATACAGGAATTCTCCAGGAAGAAACCGCAGAGACCATCAGCTGTGTGGGACAGATCGGAAAAGACGGTATGAAGGAAACAGACAGAGAGATCCTCAAGATCATGCTGGAGCATTGATCCGCATCGGAGACGGCACAGATTAAACAGAAAAGGTTGGATTTATGGACAACGAATTAAGAATTGCAATACTGATCGATGCAGATAATGTATCAGACAAATACATCAAGATCATCGTGGATGAAGTGGCAAACATCGGCATAGCCACCTACAAACGGATCTATGGAGACTGGACCAGTGCACGGCTTTCCTCCTGGAAAAATGTCCTCCTGGAGGATTCCATCATCCCTATCCAGCAGTACAGCTATACCACCGGAAAAAACGCCACCGATTCAGCGATGATCATTGATGCCATGGATATTCTGTATTCCGGAAATGTGGATGGATATTGTATTGTTTCTTCGGACAGTGATTTCACCCGTCTGGCAGCAAGGCTCCGGGAATCCGGAATGCTGGTCCTGGGTATGGGTGAGGAGAAGACGCCGAAGCCGTTTATTTCCGCATGCAACCAGTTTAAATATCTGGATCTTCTCTATCGCAACCAACAGGAGGAAGAGAAGAAGGAAGATCTGGCTACTGCAGCAGAAGCTAAAAAATCCGGAAACAGCAGCAAACAGAGCAGCTCCGGCTCTAGGAAGAACAAAGATCTCAAGCGGGTGCGCAAGGCCATTAATGCCATCATCGAGAAATTTTCTGACGAAGAGGGATGGCTTTCCTCCGGACAGCTGGGCGACCAGCTTGGGAAACGACTTCCGGATTTTGATGTGCGTAATTACGGATATTCCAAGCTGACCCCCTTTATCAAATCTCTGGGAAATTATGAGACAGGCAGGATCCCCACGGGAAGCGGAGGGAGAAAGCAGATCTATTTCCGCATGAAGGAGGATAAACAATGAAGAATTATCTGGCACCTATGGAGGGCGTAACCAACTGGGTCTATCGAAATGCATATCATGACTGTTTTTATCCCATGGATAAATACTTTACTCCCTTCATCACTGCCAAGCCCAATAAACGTCTCAGCAGCAAGGAGATCAAAGAGGTATCACCGGAAACCAACGGAGATCTTCCGGTGATTCCCCAGATCCTGACCAACAATGCGGAGGATTTTGTGAAAACAGCGCATATCTTTCGGGATGAATACGGACACAGGGAAGTGAATCTCAATCTGGGATGCCCCTCGGGAACTGTCACAGCCAAGGGAAAGGGTGCCGGTTTCCTGGGCGAGCCGGATAAGCTGGAACGTTTTCTGGATGAGATCTTCGAAAAGACCGGGATGGAGATCTCCATAAAAACAAGAGTGGGAACGGATTATGAGGAAGACTGGGAACGGCTTCTTGAGATCTACGGCAGATATCCGCTGAAGGAGCTGATCATCCATCCACGCCTTCTGAAGGATCATTATAAGGGAGTTCCCAGATATGGACTGTATGAGGAGGCAAGGGAAAAGCTGAAGGTTCCCCTAGGATATAACGGGGATATTTTTTCAGTGGAGGCTTATCAGGAAATCCGGGAGAAATTTCCGGATGCAGACAGCGTCATGTACGGAAGAGGCCTGATCGCAAGGCCCTATCTTCTGGATGCCATTATGCAAAAAGAAGACGGAGAGGATCACCGGGAAGAATACCGAAAAAAGTTGCGGCAGTTCCATGACCGTCTTTACCGGGATTATCAGGAATATCTTTCAGGAGAACGAAATGTACTTTTCCGCATGAAGGAATTGTGGAGTTATATGGCACCGGGCTTTACCAATTATGCCAGATATCTGAAAAAGATCAAAAAATCCCAGCATTTTGGTGACTATGAGGCAGCAGTTATGAGCCTTTTTGGAGAACAGGAGATCTTAAAGGTATGAACAGTATAAAAGAAAAATTTGATGAGTTTATTTCCCAGTATCCCATTTTTGAGTATCGTGTGCTGGATACCGGGGATATTAAAGTACAGTCACGTGTGCGTACGATCTGTAAACAGGAATGTGAACGTTATGGGAGCACATGGGCCTGTCCTCCGGCAGTGGGAGAGCTGTCAGAATGCGAAAAGAAGATCCGGAGCTATCCGAAAGCAGTTTTCTTTTCCAGCGTTGCGGAGGTATCGGATATCATGAACATGAAGGAGATGCTTTCCACAAGAATGGAACACGAAGCGCTTACAGAGAAGGTACGTGATTTTCTGGAGGGAGAGGGCTATGAGACCTTTACGCTTTCCACGGAATCCTGTGACTTCTGTGAACGCTGTGCCTATCTGGACGGAAAACCATGCCGTTTTCCGGAGCATATGCATCCATGTCTGGAAAGCTATGGCGTGGTAGTCAGTGAGATCGTAGAAAAGGAAGCTATGGAATACAATCTGGGTGGAAATACCATTCTCTGGTTTTCTATGGTGCTGATCCGCAGATAAAAGACAAAAAGCAGATACAGCGAAAGATACATAAGAAGAAATCCTCCGGCATAGATTAATGATAAAAGCCGGAGGATTTTTTTAATGAGAAAAATGTCAGCTTTTCTGGAGCTTCCCGGGGAACCGGCATTTCGGGAGGTGCAGGTGATACTTACGGGAAAACGCCGGGCAGTGATCGAAAATTACCGGAATATCCAGAGCTATACAAGGGAGGAGATCCTGATACTGACACCTTCCGGCAGACTTGTGATCCGTGGGAAAAACCTTGTGATCCCCTGCTACACAACCCTTGAACTATGTATCCGCGGGCAGATCGAAAGCATTACGCTGGAGGAGGGAAATAAGTAATGATCCCAGGTTTTGTGCGGGTTTCTGTTAAGGGGCAGCAGTGCCAGCGGTTTGTGAATCTGTGCAGAGGCAGGGAAATGGATCTGAAAAGGATCATCCGTACCGGTGAGACGGAGCTTCAGCTGACTATGAAGGTAGCGGATTTTCTGCAGATCTCGCCACTGCGGAGAAAAACAGGGGTACATATCCACATCCTGAAAAAAAGAGGACCTTTGTTTTTTCTGCTTTTCTGTAAAAGAAGAAAAATGATCCCTGCAGGGTTTCTGGCAGTTTTCTGCCTCCTTTTTTTTCTGTCAGGCAGAGTGTGGAACGTTGAGATCCGGGGAAATATTTTAAATCCCACTCCCCAGCTGATGAGCTTTCTGAAAGAGCAGGGGGTCTGTTTCGGAGTATCCAGAAAGAAGATCAGCTGCAGTGCACTTGCAGCTTCCCTGCGAAGAGAATTTCCGGAGATCACCTGGGTGTCTGCCGGATTTTCGGGAACGGGCCTGCGTTTTGAGATCCGGGAGGGAACTGCCGGAGAAAAAGCAGAGCCGGAAGAAAAATCCTGCAGTCTGTTTTCAACTCTGGACGGTGTGATCGATTCCATGGTCACACGGCAGGGAACTCCTCTTGTCAGGGCCGGGGATGAAATAAAAAAAGGCCAGGAACTGGTTTCCGGGATCGTGGACATCACCGATGACAGCCAGGAGGTCATCCGCTATGCATATGTTCAGGCAGATGCGGATATTTACATCCGACATACCATTGCCTATTACGATACCTTTCCGTTGGACATAGAGAAAAAGGTATGGTCCGGTAAAAAGAAAACAAGGCTTTTTTTTCAGCTGGGAAACTGGTTTCTGGACTTTTCCTCTCCTCTGAAACAAAATGAGGAACGCCTCGTCAGCCGGGAACCTCTTTTCAGTATCGGGATTTTTCGTTCTCCTGTTACCCTGTGGATCGCTGCGATTGGAAAGTACGAAGTACAGAAAGAGCAGCTGACAGAGGATGTCGCAAAAAAACAGGCCATACAAAGGCTTTATGCCTATGAAGAAAAATTAATAGAAAAAGGGGTTCAAATATCTGAAAATAATGTTAAAATAGAAATAAATCACCAGGACTGCGTCAGCAGAGGCACTCTTACCGTCATTGAACGGACCGGAAGAGAAGCCCCCACAGAAAAAAAGACGCAGCCAAAAGAAAGGACACCAGAGGATGGCTAGCAGCATTATCGAATTATATGTGGATGTGCCGGCAGACCGCCAGGCGAATATTTTCGGACAGTTTGACGAGCATCTGAAGCTGATCGAACGTACTCTGAACGTAACAATGATCTTCCGTGACGGTTCTCTTAAGATCCTGGGAAGCCAGGAGGGAGCCACACAGGCCAGGGCGATCGTGGAGGAACTGAATACACTTGCGGGCAGAGGCAATACCATCACACAGCAGAATGTGAATTACGCACTTTCCCTTGCCATGGAGAAGATCGGCTCCGTGATGGAGGAGATCGACAAGGATTTTATCTGTAATACCATACAGGGCAGACCCATCAAGCCCAAGACTCTCGGACAGAAGGACTATGTGGAACAGATCCGTAAGAAGATGATCGTGTTCGGCGTGGGACCTGCCGGAACCGGCAAAACCTATCTTGCCATGGCTATGGCAGTAACTGCTTTTCGCAATGAGGAGGTTTCCAGGATCATTCTTACCAGACCGGCCATTGAGGCAGGCGAGAAGCTGGGATTCCTTCCTGGCGATCTCCAGAGCAAGGTCGATCCCTATCTGCGTCCTCTTTATGATGCATTGTATCAGATCATGGGCGCAGACAGCTTTGCCAAAAACATGGAGAAGGGGCTCATCGAGGTTGCCCCTCTTGCCTATATGAGAGGACGTACACTGGATAATGCCTTCATCATCCTGGATGAGGCGCAGAATACCACACCTGCCCAGATGAAGATGTTCCTGACCAGGATCGGCTTCGGTTCCAAGGTGATCATCACAGGAGATGCATCCCAGAAGGACCTTCCCAGGGATGCCACGTCTGGTCTGGATGTGGCGATGAAGGTGCTGAAGAAGATCGATGACATCGGATTCTGTCAGCTGACCAGCAAGGATGTTGTACGTCATCCACTTGTACAGCAGATCGTACAGGCCTATGACGATTATGAAAAAAAACAGAAGCCTGCCAAATCCAGGAAGGATGACAGGTATGCTGTAAAAAATAAGGAGTACAGAAGATGACCATAAATATCGAATATGAGACAGATCAGGAGCTGGGCATTGACTATGCTGCCCTTGCATCCCAGGTTGCGGACAAGGTTCTTGAAATGGAAAAATGTCCCTATGACGGACAGGTCAATCTTGTCCTGACAGACAACGAGGAGATCAAGAGGGTAAATACGGAATTCCGGAATATCCAGGCTCCTACGGATGTGCTGTCATTTCCTATGATCCCCTTTGAGACACCGGCGGATTATTCCGTTGTGGAAGAGGATGAGTCCTATTTTGATCTGGACAGTGATGAACTCCTTCTTGGAGATATCATGATCTCCGTGCCTAAGGTTTTTGCCCAGGCAGAGGAATACGGACATAGTGTGACAAGGGAATTCTGTTTCCTGGTGGCACACAGTATGCTGCATCTTCTGGGCTATGATCATATGACAGAGGATGAGGCAAAGGTCATGGAAGCCAAGCAGGCAGCGGCACTGAAGGCGCTGGGGATCAACCGCTAGCTCCGGAATGACTGCGGGCTGTCCCACGGAAAAGCTAAGCGGAAAACTCTTCCGCTTTAAGAAAAGGAGGTAATATATGAGAATGAAAAAGACAGGTATCCTGGCAGGTATCACAGCTGCATGCATCTGCATTGCCCAGACTGTTCCCGCTTTTGGAGCAGGGCAGGATCTGGTAGGCTTTGTCCCCAATGAGGAAAAGCAGGAAGAAACTCAGGTAAAGAGCTATCTTACCGGCGAAAATGTTCCGGAGAGCATTGGACGGAGAAGACCGGTTGCCGTGATGATGGGCAACAACAGTGTCGGAGCTCCCCAGAGTGGTATCGGACATGCCGGTGTTGTCTACGAAGCGCCGGTGGAAGGTAATATTACCCGTCTTATGGGCATTCTCGAAGATTACGATGAGCTGGAACGGATCGGTTCCGTTCGCAGCTGCCGTGACTATTATCTCTTTTATGCCAACGAATTTAATGCGATCTATGCCCACTACGGACAGGCTGCCTATGCACTGCCTTATCTGGAGCAGCATGTGATCGATAACCTTAACGGGATCCAGATCGGCAAGCTGGCTTTTTTCCGCACAACAGACAGGAAGGCACCTCACAATGCCTATACAGATGCCAGCCACCTTCAGGCAGGCATAGATGCTATGGGATACAGCCAGGAATATAAAGAAGAATATACCGGACATTATCTTTTTGCAGAAGATGGTACAGAGACTGTACCGGATGGGATCACAGCCAGCCTTGTGAAGCTGGATAATTTTACTGACAATCATCCGTGGTATGAATACGATGAGGAGACAAAGGAATATAAGAGATTCCAGTTTGGCAAGGAACATGTGGATCAGCTGGATAATGAACCGCTTACCTGCGACAATATCATCCTTCAGTATTCATCCTGCCCGGCCTACGATGGAAACGGCTATCTGAATATTGATGCCATTTCCGGCGGAGAGGGCAAGTTTATTACCAGAGGCAAAGCTATTGATCTCCGCTGGGAGAAGGATTCTCCATGGGGGATCACGCATTATTACGACGGAAATGAACAGGAGATCCGCCTGAATCCGGGTACTACCTGGGTGGAGATCGTACAGAATGACAGGATTGATTCCGTTACTTATCAGTAAGACTAATATACAGGTATCAGGAGAAACAAAAAACATGAACGCAGATTACAGGGAACGACTGAAAGACAAGAAACGCATCGTTATCAAGATCGGATCATCATCACTGATCCACGCAGAAACAGGAAGACTGGATTTCCGTAAGCTGGAGATCCTGGCCAGAGAGCTCAGTGACCTTCATAACCAGGGGAAAGACGTAGTGCTGGTATCCTCCGGAGCCATTGCGGTAGGTGCAGCTGCACTGGGTATGAAGGGAAAGCCGGCAGAGCTTGAGAAAAAGCAGGCCTGTGCAGCTGTGGGACAGGCCAGGCTGATGACCATTTATCAGAAGCTTTTCGGGGAATACAATCAGATGGTGGCACAGATCCTGATGACCAAGAATACCATGGTCAACAATACCAACCGCAGGAATGCCCAGAATACCTTCCAGCAGCTTCTGGCAGAAAAGGTGATCCCCATTGTAAATGAGAACGACTCGGTATCCTCCTACGAATTCCAGAACCTGGTAAAATTCGGAGACAACGATACCCTTTCCTCTGTGGTTGCTGCACTGATCGATGCGGATCTTCTGATCCTCATGTCCGATATTGACGGCCTTTTTACAGACGATCCCAATTCCAATCCGGATGCACAGTTTATCGACATTGTAGAAAACATGGATGACAATATGCGTAAGCTTGGCAAATCCTCCACAGGAAGCAATGTAGGCACCGGCGGAATGGCGACCAAGCTTACCGCTGCGATCATCGCCACTGCGGCAGGAGCGGACATGGTCATTGCCAACGGAAATGACTTCCACAACATCCACAGGATCGTGGAAGGCAGGAGCTGCGGAACATTATTTGTAGGAAACAAGAAGGAAGAATTCTTCCTCATTGATTATATCGAAAAACTGCTTTAAGGAGAATAACATTATGATGGACAATATCAAGATCGACAGGATCAACGCACTGGCACATAAACAGAAAAGTGTAGGTCTTACCGAGGAAGAAAAGGTGGAACAGGCGAAGCTTCGGAGAGAATATCTGGATGCAGTGAAGGGGAATCTCCGTGCGCATCTGAATAATATCGATATCAAAGAAAAGGATGGTAGCATCACCAATCTTGGAGAAAAATATGGAAGAAAAAAAGGAAATTAGAAAAAAGATCTTCAAAGCCAGAAAAGAACATACCGATGCCTGGATCCGGGAAAACAGTCTCCGGATCACAGAGGCCCTGACACAGCTTCCGGAATACCGGAATGCAGAACGGATCATGGCATACGCAGATTATAACCATGAAGTGATCACACGCTACATCATCGAGCAGGCCTGGAAAGACGGCAGGGAAGTAGCAGTGCCAAAGGTTTTCGGAAAGGATATGGTATTTTACAGACTGACCGATTTCAGTCAGCTGGAATCCGGCTACTTCGGGATCCCTGAGCCAAAGGAAGACGGAGAAACGGTTTCCTGGGAAGAAGCCATGATGGTCATGCCCGGGGTGGCTTTTGACATAAATTGCAACCGGGTAGGCTATGGCGGCGGTTTTTATGACCGCTTTCTGGAAAAACATCCGGAGGTCTGCCGCGTTGCAGTAGGATTTTCCTTCCAGATCCTTCCGGAGGTTCCCACAGAGCCTACGGATATCCGTCCGCAGGTCATTGTGACGGAAGAGAATATATACCGCGATGCACAGTAAGATATTGCTGTAAAGACAGAAAGAAAGGCAGGAATATTTGGAAATGAATGAAATGCTTGAAAAACTGGGACAGAATGCGAAAGATGCGGAGACAGTCCTTCGAAATCTTTCCACAAATGACAAAAATAAAACCCTGGAAGCTGTGGCAAAGGCTCTTGTCGCTCATACCGATGAGATCCTGAAGGCCAATGCCCTGGATGTGGAAAACGGCAAAAAGAATCAGATGCCGGAAGGCCTGATCGACCGTCTGATGCTGACACCGGAGCGGATCGAAGGAATGGCAGACGGACTTCGTCAGCTTACCGGTCTTGAAGATCCCATCGGGGAAGTTACCGGTATGAAAAAACGTCCCAACGGACTTCTGATTGGACAGAAACGTGTTCCCTTAGGTGTGATCGGCATCATTTACGAAGCACGTCCCAATGTTACCTCAGATGCATTCGGTCTCTGTTTCAAAACCGGAAATGTTGTGATCCTGAAGGGAGGAAGCGACGCAATCCATTCCAATACTGCCATTGTCAACTGTATCCGTGAGGCATTAAAAGCCTGCGGCATTACCGAGGATGCTATTCAGCTGATCCAGGATACCTCCAGAGAAACAGCTGCGGAATTTATGAAGCTGAACCGGTATGTGGATGTATTGATCCCACGTGGCGGAAGAGGACTGATCAAAGCAGTGGTAAACCAGAGTACGATCCCTGTCATCGAGACCGGAACCGGAAACTGCCATATCTATGTGGACGAGACTGCAGATCTTCAGATGGCAGCGGATATTGTGATCAATGCAAAGACCCAGCGTGTGGGCGTATGCAATGCATGCGAGTCCCTTCTTGTAAACCGTAAGGTGAAGGACGATTTTCTGCCGGTGCTGGCCGGACGTCTTAAGGAGAAGCATGTGGAGGTCCGTGCAGATGAAGCGGCAAAGGCTCTAATGCCGGGAGCAGTTCCTGCAACAGAAGAGGACTGGGGAACGGAATATCTTGACTATATCCTTTCTGTAAAGGTAGTGGATTCCGTGGAGGAAGCCATTGCACATATCAATAAATATAATACAAAGCATTCGGAGGCCATCATTACCAATGATTATACCCATGCCCAGAAATTTCTGGATGAGGTAGATGCAGCAGCAGTTTATGTGAACGCTTCTACCAGATTCACCGATGGAAACGAATTTGGATTCGGTGCGGAGATCGGGATCAGCACCCAGAAGCTCCATGCAAGAGGCCCAATGGGACTCCTTGCACTGACCACCACCAAGTATATCATTTATGGTAATGGACAGGTACGTCCGTAAGACAGATACAGTAAAGCGGATTCTTTGGTCCGCTTTACTTTTTTGAAGTGTTGTGCTATACTTTTTTGTAATTGGATTTAAACAGATTAACTCATAACAGGAGGACTTATAAATGAAAAAAAAGCAGCTTTTTGCAGTCCTGCTTGCAGGTTCCATGACTGTTGGAATGGCACCTGCCGCAGCGTTTGCCGCTGAAGATACCGGAGCGGTAACAGAGGCAGAAGCACCGACTGCAGACGAGAATACAGAAACACCAGATGACGGAGCAGCTGTGGATGACCAGTCACAGAGTGAAGTCGATGCCCAGGCAGAGGCCGAAGCGCAGGCAGCGGCTCAGGCTCAGGCAGAGGCAGAAGCACAGGCAGCAGCCCAGGCCCAGGCGGAAGCAGAGGCACAGGCAGCAGCCCAGGCTCAGGCGGAAGCAGAGGCACAGGCAGCAGCTCAGGCTCAGGCGGAAGAGGCGCAGCAGGAGCAGACGGAAACTGTAACAGGAACAACAGTAACCGATGAAGCTGGATTAGCAGCAGCTATTGCGGCAGCTCCTGTCATTGACATTAATAATGTTAATAAAGACAATCTTACGACGATCGTTATCAGTGGAACAGTTCAGATTACGACACCAGTAACGATTCCGAAAGATAAAGGTATTTTGATCGTTGGAAAAGATAATACATCCATGATACAGCGTGCAGCCGGCTTTACTGGTAATCTGTTTGACGTAAGCGGTGCACTTTATATGCTTGATAATAGCGATAGCACACTTGTTGTTGATGGTGGCTCTGTTAATGGTGTACCGGCAGCAGGATCTTTGATCCATGTAGCCAGTGGCGCAAAATTTTCAATGTCAACAGGTATCAAGCTTACTAATAATAAGGTAGTAGCAGATGCAACAACAGCAGATACAACAGCGGCAGCTATTTTTAACGAAGGTGGAATCGTTCATATTTCAGGTGGTACGATTGAGAATAACAGTTCAGATAAAGGAGCTGTCTATAGTACAGGAAAAGTTTTTATTGAGAAAATTGAAAATACAGCAGAAACAGAACCGATTATCTCTAAAAACACAAAAGTTGATGGAACAACACCTGCCAATATCATTCTTGCTGGAGAAGGCCAGCTTGCTGTAAACAGTGCTATAGCAGATCCTCAGATTGGATTTTCTGTAGAAAATGCTGAAGAGAGGCTGCAGAATTCATCTGCGGTAATTGTAAAGGGTGAGGATTGTCTTGATGACGATTATCCACAGGCACTCAGGGTACTGGCTGAAAAATATGAAGATGTTAATTATAAAGTTAATCCAGAGAATGGTCAGCTTGTTTCCAACAGACCAGTTGTTACCGTTACTGCTAAGAGCGAAAAAGCAAATACGGTTACTGCAAGTATTAAATCTGACAAGGCCGGTATATATTACTATAAATGTGTAGCAAAAAATACCAAAGCTCCGACCATTGGTGAAGCTATCAAAGGTGAAAAAGTTGAAGCCGAAAAAGCAGTTTCTCTGAATCTTACTGATGTTAAAGACACGTCCATTGATCTTTATGTATGGGTAATAGCAGATGACGGATCTGTCGGTGAAGCTGAAAAACAGACGATTGATGTGACACAGCAGAAGCCAGACGATCCGAAACCAGCAGCACCAAAGGTTAAAAAAATCAGTGCAGAAAGTAAAACTGCAACAACTGCAGAAGTAGTTCTTCAGTCCGATAAGAGCGGTACATGCTATTATAAATGGGTGGCAAAGGGAGCTAAAAAACCTTCCATTACAACTAAAGACAGCAAGATTGCGGTCACCGCAAAAAAAGATTGTAAGATTGATCTGAAAAATTTGGAAGGTGATGCGATTGATTTCTATGTGCAGGTAGTAGCAAAAGATGGATCAAAGACAGCAGTGACCAAGATTGCAACTGTTACTTTGAAAAAAGAAACAGTTAAAACCCCTGCGGAGATTTCCAACGTAAGTTATAAATGGAAGAGCCATACATCTGCTACTGTAACTATGCGTTCTGATAAAGCTGGTGTGTATTATTATAAATGCGTAAATCGTGGTTCCAAAGCTCCGACAGTTGATAAAATGAGCAAGGGAACAAAGGTTTCTGCAAATAAGGATTTCATGATCAGTTTGAAAGATTTGGATGCAAACAATGCAATTGATGTTTATGTTAGCATCAAAGGAACTGATGGAACCGTAAGTACACCAAAGAAGATTGCATTAGATGAAGCTAAGCGTCCGGCAAATGTTAAATGGATTGCATTTAAATGGACCAGTCATACATCTGCAATGGCTAAATTTGTAACTTCTAAATCAGGTAAGCTGTATTATGCATGGGTAACTCGGGATGAAGCTGGGAATTCAGATATACCAGATATCTATAATTCCGGGAATTCTATAGAAACTGGAGCAGATAGAGAAATTTCAATTTATCTTAATGATCTTGATCCAGATAAGGCCATTGACCTTTATGTTCGTTTTAAAGATAATAATGGAATAGAGACAGTTCCGTTGAAGTTAAATCTTACAGAAGAGGGTCGTCCTGCAGAAGGCCATAATCCTAAATCTTATAAAGTTTCTGAGAGTAGGGTATATGATTTAGATAATCCGCTAGAATTTTATCCAAATACATTTTATGAATTTAGGGTAGTTGGTGCAGGAACAGATAATGATAATCCGGGAGAACAAGATGTTAAATGGGTTCCTCTCTATTGGAGTACATCTGCTAATCCTAGTGATAGTCAGAAACATAGTGCATGGAAGATTGGTTCCGGCAAGGGAATCAACAAAGACGCTACGTACAACCTGTACGTATTCTTCCAGAAATACATCTACACTGGTGGTCAGTGGCAGGAGACAGACACCATTGAATCCGCAGTATATCAGTTCAGATCTGCAAAACTGACACCTACCGGAACTCCGGGAGCAGACGGTACATATGGTACCGGCGGCCAGACAGGTTCTGATCCGGATGCAACCATAACAGGAGAGGCATCTGCAACATCCTCCAACGGAGGCAACGGAACCAGATCTAAGAATGCAGTATCAACAGCCGATAACTCACCGATCGGAACCATGTCCGCACTGGCAGTGGCATCCCTTCTTGCAGGTGGATATGTGATCGTGAGAAGAAGAAAAAAGGACATCTAAACGCACAATAGCCAAAATAGTATAACAAATAAAAAAATCACCGGTTTTCCGAAAGAACAGGAAAGCCGGTGTTTTTTGTAAAGATAAATTTACAGATTTTTTTTCTTATAGATAAACCAGGAAGCTGCAATGCTGAATGCAATGAGATAGACTGTCAGGATCAGGACACTGAGGTAATTGACTCCACCGCCGGAAGCAATGGTACGGATCAGATGACTGGTCTGTGACAGTGGAAGAGCAGCTACAAAATTCCCAAGAAAGCCCGGGATCTTCTCTGTAGAGAAGAAGGTGTTGCACAAAAAAGCCATTGGCATAATGATATAGTTGGAAAAACGAGGTACATCCGCATGGTTTTTGGCAAGGAAAGAAACCACAACACCGATGGCTGAAAATACAGCACCGTTGAGGAACATCACCAGCAATGACCATCCGTTGAACACAAGACCGGTTCCGATCGGCATGGTCAGAAGAAGGATGATCCCTCCTGCATAAAGCCCGCGGAGACTGCCTCCGATGATCTGTCCGGCAATAAACTGCCACAGAGGTGTCGGAGATATCATAACCTGGTCAAAGGCTTTCTCGTAAAGACGCTGTACATTCAGATTCTGTGCGATAGCATTAAAGCTTCCGTTCATTGTAGTCAGTGAAACTACACCAGGGATCAGGAAATTCAGATAAGGCTCTCCGTGTGAGGAGGTCTGGATCCCCATTCCAAAAACGATCAGATACATCAGCGGCGCGATCATGGCCGCCAGCGTGATCTTATAGAAATCCCTTCGGAACTCCACCCATTTTTCCCATAAAATAGTAAGTATTCCCATGATAATTCATCGTCCATTCTATTAAATTATAAGATAACTGTGGCTGACGCCGGCTTATCGCTGCATCAGATGCCTGCCTGCGCGCTCCACAAAAACATCCTCCAGAGTTGTCTCCCGAAGGGTGCACTGTCCGTCCAGAGAGGACAGAAAAGAGATGGCCTCTTCCCGACTGTGGAAGTAGTGGCTTTTTGCCCCTTCCGGTGTTTCCTGATCTACGGTGTATTTGCCCAGGCCGTCGATCAGGCCCGATGGAGTATTAATCTCCTCCAGCTTTCCGTGATCCATAAGTGCTACCCGGTTGCAGAGAGACTGTGCCTCTTCCATATAGTGGGTTGTCAGAAGAATGGTCAGATTTTTTCCGTTCAGCTGACGGAGAAGATTCCACATCTGTCGTCTGGATAGCGCGTCCATGCCTGCAGTGGGCTCGTCTAGAAGAAGGATCTCCGGACTTGTGAGAAGTGCCCGGCATACCATAAGCTTTCGTTTCATACCACCGGAAAGCTTCCTTACAGTCCGCTTGCGGAAGGGAAGAAGTCCGCAGAAATCCAGAAGCTCTTCGGTTTTCCGTTTGATCTCTTTTCGTGGCATGAAATAAAGACGGCCCTGATATTCCATGATCTCGTCCATGTTCATATCCTGGCGCATGGAATATTCCTGCGTGATCACGCTAATCTTGCGCTTCAGATCCGGTCGGTTGCGTCCAAGTGTCTGCCCGTCAATGAGGATTTCGCCCTCTGTGGGCAGGAGCAGAGTGGAAAGCAGACTGATCGTGGTGGTCTTTCCGGCACCGTTGGGTCCCAGCAGACCGAAAAATTCGCCGGTTTCTATGCGAAGATCCAGAGAATCCACAGCAGTAAAACTGTCGAATTTTTTTGTGAGATTTTTTGTTTCGATCATCTCTGTTCATTTCCTTTCGTTTGTATGCAAATTTCACTCTATTATACTGGAAAAGAAGAGACATTTCAACAATTCTGAGATGTTCTTTACAGAAAAGGGGCATTGTGCTATAGTGATACGAAGAAAAAACAAAAAACGGAGAGAAAACCATGAAACACAGGATGAGAACAATAATGCTGCTTCTTCTGACTATGCTGCTGCTATGCCCGATACAGGTTCTGGCTGCAGGTGGAGAGAACGCAGTGAAGACAGATCTGGAGGACGGAGAATATTCCATACAGGTGGAGCTGGAAGGCGGAAGCGGAAAGGCCAGCGTTTCTTCCCCCACATTGATGCTAGTAAAAGAGGGGAAGATGTATGCACGGCTCCAGTGGAGCAGCTCCAACTATGATTATATGATCGTAGATGGGGAAAAATATCTCAATGAGAGCGAGGAAGGCAGAAATTCTGTTTTTACTGTCCCGGTAACTGCCCTGGATGATAAGATGGAAGTGATTGCAGATACACTGGCCATGGGTGCTCCTCATGAGATCGATTATACACTGACCTTTTATGAGGCTTCCATTGGCTCCAAGGGCCAGCTTCCTCAGGAGGCAGCAAAAAGAGTGGTTGCAGTTGCGCTGGTGATCATCATCGGCGGCGGTATCCTGAATTATTTTGTAAACAAAAGGAATCGGTGTTAAACCGGTTCTTTTTTTATGCCCTTTCGCATAATATACATAATAATGAACATGTATAAAGATGGAAGGAAGGGAACATCATGGATACAGTACAGGATAAAACCTACGAAGCAATTTATTATTCATTGTGGGAGGCAGCCAGGCGTTACAGCAGCTTTACACAGTTTCGGGTGATCGGAAAAAGCCACGATGACCGGATGATCCCTATGCTGGAGATCGGACAAGGAGATGCCTGTATTTTCTGTGTGGCCGGCTTTTCCGGAACGGATGGACAGATGACGGACAGGCTTACCAGGATGGCATTGGAGCTTTGCAGAATATATGAATGCAACTGGACCGTGGACGAGCTTTATGAGGTAAAAAAGCTCCTGGATCAGACCAGGCTTTGTATCATACCGGTGGTCAATCCAGATGGATATGAGATCTGCCGGAAGGGCTACAATACTGTGCGAAATCCCATTTTCCGTCAGATGCTGAAAATGCAGGATGTTCCCTGTGATGAATTCGAGGGAAATGCAAGAGGAATGGATACTGCACGGAATTTTCCTACTACCTTCTGCAGCAGAAAAAAGATCCATCAGCAGCCTGCCAGTGAAAATGAGACACGTGCGCTGATCCGGATCTTTCAGGAATACGGAGGACGTGGCCTGCTGGTTTTCTGCGGATATGGAAAAAAGGTGGTTTATTACCGGCGGGATCAGAATTTTTCCACAGGTCAGAGATGCTACCGTCTTGCACGTCACTTAAAAAAATGTACCAGGGGAAAGCTGGAGCAGCTGGCAATAGAACGAGAAGCGCAGAACGGGCGAAGGAGCACAGGCAGGCCGGAACAGTATTACGGAGAAATGATCCGCCAGCCGGCTTTCCGGATCGAATTGCCGGTAAATTCCGGAAATAAAGAAGAGGAAGAACGGGAAATCCGTGATCTGATGCTGCTTCCATTGGAATATATTTACTCTCTGGTACAGCTGTAAGAAAATTTGTGTTGTGAGGATGCAGGGTCTGTCAGCTTATGAAAAATAGGGTGACAGACATACCCGCTGAGAAACCAGTGTCGAATCCTGTCGGACGAATTTGATTGACTTCCGGATCTGTGGACCCTATAATAACATCATCTGAAACAAATCTTTTTTAACAAATGTCGCAGGAGTCCTTCATCTCTGTATGTGATGAGAGGAACTGCACATCTGAGCATATCTGCTCGAATAATTTCCATTCAGTATTTTTGCTGTATTATTATTTTGCTTATGCTTGTCCTCACTTCAAAATCTGTGAGTTTAAGTGATGGAAGCATGTTGTGAATTCCCATATTAACTGCTATACAGGGAGGATTTTTTATGGCTCAATTTATGTGGAGCAGGTCTCCGCCGGAATTTTCCTGATATCCGAACACTGTTTCTTTCCCTGCAGAGGGAAGTGATCATCAAATATCGTATGTAGAACAGAATACAGGAATGAAAATATTTTTTCGATGTATCGGCAACACAGTTCTGGGACTGATGCTGGTGATGGCATTGGTGCTTCTTATTCCCGGACTTTTCGGGATCCGGCCCTATGTGGTCTATTCCGGATCCATGGAACCTGAGATCCCAACCGGAGCTGTGGTTTTTACAAAGGAAGGAGAGTTTTCTCCGAAAAAGGGAGATATCATTACTTTTCATAACGGAGATACCGTTGTCACCCACAGAGTGGTTAAAAAAGAAAAGGATATCTTTATCACAAAAGGTGACGCCAACAAGACAGAAGATCCTGTTCCCGCAGAGGCGTCACAGATCATCGGGCGGGTAGTCTTTCACCTGCCTTATCTGGGCTACGTGATCCATTTTCTGAAAGCCCGGATCCCTTTTGCCGCAGTTTGCATAGCGGCATGTCTGTCAGTACTCTTTGATCTGGCATATACCCCAAAAAAGAAAAAAATACAGGGAGGAATTTAATCATGATGAAAAACAGAAAACTGGTAAAAGGAATCGCACTTGCTGCTGTGATCACTGCACTGGCAGCCGGAGGAACAGCTGCATATCTCACGGATTTTGAAACGGCAACCAACAGCTTTACCGTAGGAAAAGTGGATATCGACCTGGATGAGCCTAACTGGAAACCGGAGGACAATACAGATCTGGTTCCTACTCAGGTGATCCGGAAGGACCCCTATGTAGCAAATAAAGGAGTAAATGAAGCATTTGTATATCTGGAAGTTTCTGTTCCGGTCCGAAATGTGATCACGGCGGCCAAGGATGGCACCAGGAATGCACTTGCAAAAACAGAGCTGTTCAGCTTCACCAAAAACAAGGACTGGACACAGCTGGAGCGGACCGAAGTGGGGCAGAATATGGTCTACACCTATGCATATAACCACATCCTGAAGCCGGGAACAAAGACTACAACTCTTTTTGATACAGTAACCTTTGCCAATATCATCGAAGGTCAGCTGGATACACAGCAGATCGATATGCCGGTACGGGCTTATGCGATCCAGGCTACCAATACCGGGGATGACAAGACTACTGTTCTGGAGCAGGCAACTGCTGCTTACCAGAAATATGTAAATCAGAATAAAGGACAGGCCGGTGGTGTCACGAAATGAATAAATTAAAAAGACCCGTTTTCCTTCTCCTGACAACAGGGCTCCTGTGCGCAACAGGGACTGCGGCGTATTTTTCAGACTTCGAAAAAAAGATAAATTCTGCTGCAGTGGGGTATGTGACAACGGAGATCGAGGAAGATTTTCCGGATCCTACACCTACGCCTATGGAGAATGGTCCGTCCTACAGAAAAGAGATCCGGATCGGAAATTTTTCCGGCAGTGTGAAAGGGTTCCAGGCAGACTGCTATGTGAGGATGTCCCTTTCCTACTCCAATGACGATATCGGCAGAGGCGTGAAATTAACAGGTCTGGATACGGCAAACTGGGTGTATAACAGTCAGGACGGCTATTATTACTACCGGAAAAAAATATCCGAGGGTGAAAAAACAACTCCTCTGTGTACCGGATTTCAGATCGATCCCCAAAAGATCGATGATACTTATAGGGACAGCATTAAAGATTTTGAGATCAATGTTTATGAGGAAGCTGTACAGGCAGAAGGATTTTCAGATTATGAAAGTGCGTGGAGGTATTTTTCAGATCCGGTTTCTGCTCAGGCAGAAAGGAGGGGGAATGCTTGAAAAAACACCTTAAAGCCCTGCTGGTAGGTGCTGCTGTGGCAGGCAGTATCCTGGCGTGCACGGCTGCTTATGCCAGATTTTCAGATTCCGTGACAGTGACCAATCACATATCAGTGGGAGATATCAATATTTCTCTTCGGGAACTGGAAAAAAAGGACGGCCGAGAAATGAAATATCAGGATCGCCGGATCGTTCTTCCGGGAGATGAGATATCCAAGATCCCCAGGATCACCAATCACTCAGAGCCATGCTGGGTAAGGGTGAAGATCTCTTATACAGATGATCTGGAAGGTTTGGATGGTCTGGATGACAGGAATCTTACAGGAATGTCACCGAGATGGATCCGGAAGGGAGAGTATTTTTATTATACCAGGAAGCTGGAACAGGGAGATAGCGTGGATATTTTTACCGGTGTGACTGTACCATCCCAATGGGATGAATCCTACCAGGATAAGAAGCTGGGGATCACCATCGTGGCGGATGCTGTCCAGGCGGCAAATTTTGCACCGGATTTCCGTGCCATGTCACCCTGGGGAAATCAGAAGATCTTAAGATGTATCCACGATACCGATGGTCTTGTGGTTCAGAAAAAAAGTCCGGTGGATCTGAAGGTGGAGTTTGAAGGAAATGCGCACAAACTGATCGCGGCTCCGGAAGACTTTTTTTCCGGATTTTCCACGGCAATGCCGGGAGATGTTTTTCATGATTCTGTAGAGATACGTAATACAACGGAGCATGCAGCAGAGATCTTCTTCCGCACATCACCGGAATGTAAATCGGTAAAGGATCAGGAATTTCTGAAAAAGCTGAAGCTGGTGATCACCATGAATGATAAAAAGCTGTATTCCGGTGATCTTCTGGCTGCATCTCTCAATAAGGCCGTGTCCCTGGGGAAATTTTCCAGCGGAGAAAAAGGAAACATGAGATTTGAGGTTACGGTTCCGGCAGAGCTGGATAATTTATATGCTCTTCGAGCTGCAGATGTGAAATGGATCTTTTCTGTGGAGGAGGATCAGGAGACGGCAGATACTAGCCCTGTTCCACGCCGGAATGGCAGGAAAGAAGCCACAAAAAGAGCTTCCGGAAATAACAGTTCTTTGGTAAGGACAACATCAGTGAAGACCGGAGATGAATCTCCTGTGATCCTGTTTGCACTGATGGCTGGTATGGCGCTGCTTACCTGCAGTCTGACGCTATGGAAAGGAGGACGAAAAAATTGAAAAGAAGAATGATCGGTGCATGGCTGGCATTGATGATCACAGCTTCTTCTCTTGTGGTTTCGGCCAGTCCTGCAGCAGATATGAGTTCGGTATCAGCAGATCCGCAGCAGGAACAGACAGAACCGGAGGAAGAAGAGGAGGCCCCGGATATTCCGGTAACAGATCAGCCTGGGGAGGCTGAGATGCCGGTTCCGACAGCCTTGCCTGAACCGGAAACGGTGGAGGAAGCTTTTGAAGAAGGTAAAGATAATATTGAAAATGCGGACAGTGATGAGCTGATCGAACCGGAAGAAGAACCGGAAGCTGTTTCAAAAGAAGGAGAAAATATAGCTCTGACAGAGATACCGGAGCAGACAGAGGATCCGGGATTTACTGTATTCACGGAAGAAAACGCGGAAATCCTTACAGGAGAAAGTGAAGAGGATCAGGAACTGATCCAGGATATCGAAAACGGAGAGATCATTGCTCTTTCTGCAGCACTTCCCGGGGAGTTCCGGGAAGCTGGCAGTGCGGAAGTAATCTCAGAAGGAGAGGATGCTATCGCAGCTACAGCACTTTCCCCGTCCCAGTATTATCTGGACAGCTGGACCAGGGTTTACTGCGATGAGATCTGGACAGCTGCCAATGATTTTCTTGGTTCCGGAAATAAAACCCGTATGGGATGTACGTATCGCTCTGTACATTATATCGATGATACAGGAGAGGAAAAGGTTTCACCTCTGTATTGCCTGAAAGCAACTCAGGATGGACTGGACAGTATGACGCTGAAGAATGAGGCAGTAAAAGCACTGACTAATTCTGTGATCCAGAAGCTTTTGTACTTTGGTTATGGAGGACCGGGGGATCTGGGAACCGGATACGACCCCTCCTGCAGTCACATAGACTGGTCAAAATGGCAGAACCGTTATGTATTTACGCATATTGCGCTGTCAAAGGTATATTTTAATGACTGTGGATATGCCACAGCAGCAGAAGTAGAACATACAGGGATAAACCGCCTGATCGATAAGATCCAGACATTGACGATCCCTGCAAGAAACAAAGCTGCCGTTTATGTTTCTGAAGACGGTTCCTGGGCAGCAGCATCCGGAAAGACGATCCCGTTAAGTGTATTTCGAAGCAGACCTGTAGGTTTTCCCTTTGTTCCGGACAGTATGAAAGACGGATTTCAGATGAGTACTCTTATGAAAGTAACAGATGGAGCAAAAGCAGGAAACGGGATCACCATAACAAGAGGAGCCGCAGAAAAATGGCAGCTGGCCTACTGGACGAGCGCAGCAGATTATAATTCACAGAAAACCAATCCCAAAATGATGTCGGGGACAAGCCTGAGCCTTAAGGATGGGGCATATTTTTTTCTGATCTTTCCGTTAAATGCATCTGCGACAAAGAAGTTTTCCTGCAAAATGCTGCTTCAGCCGGTTTCCTATATCCTGGTTGACGGAAGTGCCCAGGCAGGAAAAGATGGAGTACAGGATTTTGGCGCTTACGTATACCAGGGAACAAGAGGAAGCCTTTCGTTTTCAGTAAAGCCATCGGTTTACGGCAATGCAAAGCTGGTCAAGAAGGAACCCAACACGGGAAAACTGATCCAGGGAGCGCAGTACGGACTGTTTGCAGCAGAAGCTCTGACCTCCGGATACCGGACTATGTACAGTAAGGATCAGAAGGTTTCATCCGGAACAACAAACGCCGGTGGAGAGATCCTTTTTTCAAAACTGGTTCCCGGAAAATATTATGTGAAAGAAACGAAAACTGCTGCCGGATACAAGCTGAACACCGTTATCAAAAATCTTATAGTAACCGGTGGAAAGACAACAACCGTCAACGTAACGGATATCATGGATATCAGCGGAACAGTATCCATCAGAAAGAAAGACGGAAATACCGGTGATCCACTGGCAGGAGCTGAATTCACCCTGTATCAGTGGAGTAAAAAAAGCAAAAGCTATGTAACCTTAAAAAAACTGACTTATGATGGACAGAAACGTACCTATAATTCCGGGAAATTTAATTATACCGAAGACAATCAGGGAAAATTCCGTGTGCGTGAGACAAAAGCTCCTCCCAATTACACCGGAAACTGGCAGAAGAATTTTACGCTGGAAAAGCCGGGAGAAAAGCAGGAATTCCTGTTTGAAGCAGTGAACTACCAGAACGAAAAACGAAGGATAGAGGTTCGTAAGATCGATGCGAAGACCGGTGAGGTCCTGAAGGGTGCGGAATTTACACTTTATGAATACAGTGCAGCCAAAAAGGCCTATAAAGAAAAAGGAACTCTTCTGGATTATGATAGCTCAAGTGAGCTTTATGTAAGCGTTGAACTTTTAAAGACTTCGGATAATGAGGGAAAATATAAGATCGTGGAAACAAAGACTCCGCCCGGATATACAGGAAGCTGGGAAGAAGCGGTGGATATCACAGACAAGGATGCACGCCTTTCCTTTGAAGTTGTCAATGAAAAGGAAAAGGAATATAAAGGGGTGATCCGTCTGAGAAAAACAGACATCTATACAGGGGAAGTTCTGGAAGATGCGGAATTTACCGTGCTTCAGTGGAATAGAGGGAAGCAGACTTACCAGAATAACCTGGGCGGGCAGAGCATCCTGAAGTTTGACGGAGAAACCGGATGGTACTCTACCGAAGAGCTGGTGCTCACAGATGACAATCAGGGAAGGTTCAAAGTAGTGGAAACAAAAAATCCGGAAAACTATACAGGCAAATACGAAAAGGAGGTAATCTTCCAGAAAAAAGAAAATACAGATACGGATACTGTGGATCTGAAAGCAGAGAATACTCCGGTAACACTTCCGCTGGGAAATATCACCATCATAAAAAAGATCAAAGAGGAGGATATTACCTGGGCTCATGGAAATCCAACCTTTTCCTTTGTGGCAGAAGGTACGGATCTATCCGGAAATCCTCACAGATATGAAGATTATGTGACCTTTACCAGAGGAAGCTATGAAATCGATAAAAATGGATATGCAACATTATCGGTCACTCTCAGGAATATCCCGCTGGGGCAGTATACGGTCTGGGAAAAACCGGTACTACGCTACTATCTGAAAGATGTACGGGCAAATACAGAGAATGTCCGCATCATAAAAGGCGCTGCACCTGCATATGGTACAGATCCCCGGAAGATTGCTTCCGGTACGGCTGCTCTGACAATGCAAAACAAAAATGCATCGCTGACTTTTGTAAATGAGAAATCCAGATATGATCGATATTCCCATAATGACAGCATAAAAAATACCATACCCGTATCATTTTCCTGAAAAAAATACAGAGGGGCAGGAGTAATCCTGCCCTTAGCTGCGTATTTTATATAGTAAAAAACAAACTGTAAAAAGAAATAAAAAAACTACATATATACCCAAAGATATGGTATACTTTTTTACAAATACTGTGAACTCAAGAACTCTCTGGGAGGTCGATGATGAAAACAGACGAAAAAAATCCCGTTTTTGATATTCGGGATACATTGGAAAAATACGCTTGCATTTATCGAAATACTACACTGAAGCTTTTTCAGTACTGTCAGGAGACGGACATATATGAACGTTTGGATGAATACCTGAGACCTGTTAAAAAATATTACGGATTTTAAGACCAGTGGACAGAAATACAGCAATGTTTATAAAGACGACTGGAAGTACCTGACGGATTTTCTGACATCCCGGGAAGGCGGGACGATAGAAGTGCGGTGTATCAATAAAGACGGTAATGCGAGTCTTCTGACAGTACGGGGATTTATAGCACAGGATAAAAATACCGGATATCATTATTTCATAGGAAGCTCCAGAGATATCACCAGGGAGAAGCTGCAGGAAGAATTTCTTGAGGAACGTGCCCAGAAAGATCCTCTGACCGGAGTGTATAACCGCTTTTTCGGAAAAGAACTGATCGATGAATACCTTGCATCCAGAAATCCCTATGCAGGATGCGGGATGATGGTGCTTGATGTAGATTATTTTAAAAATGTAAATGATACTTACGGACATATGTTCGGTGATGAAGTCCTGAAACGTTTTGCGGAGCTGTTTGTGGCTTTGTTCGACATTAATGATGTGATCATGCGTCTGGGTGGCGATGAATTTGTGATCCTTTTGAAGGATATCAGCCATGCAGCGATCATGAAAAAGGCAGGAAAACTGATACGGGAAGTGCAGAAACTTAAATTTCCGGGAACCACGTATCTGGCAACCTGCAGTGTGGGGATCTGCTTTCTTCCGGAAAATGTTTCCGGATATACATATCAGCAGCTCTTTGAAAATGCAGACTGGGCACTTTACCAGGCAAAGAAAAATGGAAAAAACCGCTATGCTTTCTGTGATAATCTGAGACGTTTTGAGGATAAGACAGAGGAAAAGCAGGAATTATACGAGGGTGTTGAGATAGATGCCAGATATCTTCATAATGATATTGTTTCTACTGCATTTGAAATATTTGAAAAAATGAGCAGCTTTCAGGCAGCGATTGAACTTCTGATGAAGGTGATCGGTCTGAAATTCCGGCTTAACCGGATCACAGTCCTGCATACCAAGGTGGCAGAGCAGAAAATAAACAGGGTTTTTCAATGGGTTTCAGAAGAGGAATACAGGCTTTTGATAGATGAGATACATTTCTCAAAAAGTGATTTTATCACATTGTTTCGCCACAATGATGAATATGGTACTGTGGTGATTCAGGAGAATGATCTGGCTGAATATTCGGAACAGGGAAGAAAGAATGTGTTACAGTGCGGAGCAAAAACCGTAGTCTGTGCTGCCATGTACTGTGAGGGAAGCTATACAGGGGCCATTGCATACGTGACCTGCCAGGAAAAAAGGCTCTGGTCCAGAGAAGATCGTAAGCTATTGGGAGAAGTGACCAAGATCATTTCCGCGCATTATGCCAAGAACCAGGCATTTAACAGTGCTTATCGTAGCATTACTGCAGAATCCGGACGGGATCAGCTTACCGGATTGTCTTCTTTTTCAAGATTTCGCGAAAATGTGGAGAAAATGCTGATCGGAGGTTACGGGCCGGGACATGCAGTGATATATACCGATTTTGAAAAATTTAAACGTATCAATGCAAAATACGGATATCGTGTGGGAGATCAGATCCTGCGGCAGTTTTCCGAGTATGTGATAAGCGTTCTAAAAACAGATATGGATGTATATTTTACCAGGGCGATCTCTGATCATTTTATCCTTTTCACTCCATGTGATATGGATGTTGATCCGGAAACAGCTGTTTTAAAGACCAATCAGGAGTTCTTACGGCAGATGAAAGAGAAATATCCGGATATGGAGCTCTGTGTCCGCACTGGGATCTATCTGATCACCAAAGAATGTAACAATGCATCTGAGGCGATCGATGCAGCGAATTATGCAAGAAAATATGCTGCTGGAAATTGTGAAACAGGTGTTAAGCTGTATGACGAAGAACTGAAAAAGCAAAGCGATGCAGAGTGAAAGATACAGGAATACGGACCGGAATCTATGCTTTTTCAGAATTTCAGGAATAATCTTTCAGGAAAGCTTTTACAATAGAACAGAGATGTTTGCGGCAGGAGTGAGCTTATGAACAGAAGTGTTCCGGAAAGTCTTTTGATCTGTATTTTAGTCTTATGCCTGGCTCTGACACCCATTAGTGTCAGGGGAGAAACGGAAGATAGTGGAAAAGCACAGCAGCTGATCGAAGCGCCGGGTGCAGTCCTTATGGAAAAAGAAACCGGTACCGTGATCTATTCCAGGGATCCTGACACCCGAAGAAGCCCGGCCAGTATTACAAAGATCATGACATTGATTCTGATCTTTGATGCTATCCGTGAGGGAACCCTGCGTCTGGAGGATAGCATTACCACCAGTGCTTATGCCAGATCCATGGGAGGGTCTCAGGTATTTCTGGAAGAAGGAGAAAAGCAGACTGCAGAAACCATGATCAAATGTATTGTGATCGCTTCCGGAAATGATGCCAGCGTAGCTATGGCGGAGCATGTTGCGGGAACAGAACAAGCCTTTGTGGAGAGGATGAACGAGAGGGCGAAGGATCTTGGAATGAAAAATACTCATTTTGTGGATTGCTGCGGGCTGACGGAATCACAGGAGCATTATACAACTCCCTATGACATTGCACTTATGAGCAGGGAGCTCATCAGCAGATATCCGGAAGTTCTTACATATTCATCTGTCTGGATGGAGGATATCACACACGTTACCAGAAAAGGATCCTCGAAATTTACACTGACCAACACAAATAAACTGCTGCGCAGCTATGAGGGGTGTATGGGACTTAAAACGGGCAGCACCAGTATTGCAAAATACTGTCTCAGTGCTGTGGCAGAACGAAACGGGATCACACTGATCGCCTCAGTGATGGCCGCACCGGACCCGAAAACAAGATTCCGGGATGCAGCAGCTCTTTTAAATTACGGCTTTTCTAAATGCACATTGTATCTGGATGATGCTCTGGAGCCACTGAAACCTATGAAGCTCCGCAAAGGAGTCAAAGAGCAGGTTCCGCTTGTATATAGAGGGAAATTCCGATATATCAGCACAGATGGAACGAAACCTGACAATGTTAAGAAAAAGTTGATCCTTCCCAAAGAACAAAGTGCGCCGGTGAAAAAAGGGCAGAAAGCAGGGGCACAGGAATACTATCAGGATGGGAAAAAGATTGGTAGTCTGGATATCCTGTACGGGGAAACAATAAAAAAGGCCGGATACCATGACTGGCTGGAAAGAACCTGTCAGGCATTTCTTTTGTGATGCCTGCAACATATTTTGACAAAAAGGGCAGACTAGATGTATAATACAACGGATTGAAGAAATAGCAGAACAGGGAAGGGATTTTGGATGAAAGAGATCAGAACAGAAGATGCAGTGGGACACATTCTGTGCCATGATATCACGCAGATCATAAAAGATGAGAAAAAAGGCGTTCTTTTCAAAAAGGGGCATGTAGTGAAAGAAGAGGATATACCACTGCTGCTCTCTGTAGGAAAAGAACACCTTTTTGTGTGGGAGAAAAACCCGGGGATTCTTCACGAAAATGAAGCTGCAGAGATCCTTTACAAAATCTGTGCCGGAAACTCTTCCAAAGTACATGGAACTGAGATCAAAGAAGGTAAGATCGAGGTGGTATCAAAGATCGATGGTATTCTGAAAATACGTCGAGATGCACTTGTGGCTGTGAATTCTCTGGGAGAAATGATGATCGCTTCTAGACATGGCGATTTTCCGGTAAAGAAAGGTGATAAGGTCGCAGGAACCAGGATCATTCCGCTTGTGATCGAGAAAGAGAAAATGGATGCAGCAGAAAAGGCAGCAGGAAGTTTTCCGATCTTTGACATTCTCCCTTACCAGCATAAAAAAGTAGGGATCGTCACAACCGGAAGTGAGATCAAAAAAGGACTGATCCGGGATACCTTCACACCGGTACTCCGGGAAAAGCTTTCCGGGTTCCCGACAGAAGTGACAGGCCAGGTGATGCCGGGAGATGATAAGGAAGAGATCACAAAGGCTATTCTTTCTTTTGCAGATGCAGGGGCAGATCTGATCTTCTGTACCGGTGGAATGAGCGTGGATCCTGATGATCGTACTCCGGGCGGGATCCGGGATACCGGAGCAAAGATCATAACCTATGGAGCACCTGTACTTCCAGGAGCTATGCTGCTTGTGGCATATCTTGAGCGGAACGGAAGATCCATACCGGTACTTGGACTTCCGGGCTGCGTCATGTACGCAAAAAGAACAGTATTTGATCTGATTCTGCCCAGAGTGATGGCAGATGATGAGATCAAGGCAGAGGAGATTGCCGCGCTGGGAGAAGGCGGACTATGTCTGAACTGTCCGGTTTGTACTTTCCCGAACTGCGGATTTGGAAAATAATATGAAAAAATTCAGAATCAAACAATATGAGATCCATATGGACAAGATCCATGCTCCACAGGGCGTGCGGATGATCCTTCTTGCGGATCTTCACGGGATATCCTACGGAAAAGACAATATACGGCTGACAGAGACGATCCGAAAACTTGCCCCGGACGTGATACTTTCTGCCGGCGACATGGCTGTACGTACAGAAACGGATACTCTGGTAACTGCATGTAAGCTGCTGACAGAGCTTGCCAGGGATTTTCCCGTGTATTATGCACTTGGTAATCATGAATATAAAATGTTCCTTTCCGAAGAATATCGGCCATATTATGCGAAATATGAAAAGGCACTGAAAAAAGCTGGCGTGCATATTTTAAGGAACGGACATGAAGCTATGGTCCTGCAGGGAGAGCGCTTCTGTTTCTGGGGCCTGGAGCTTCCCATCAAATATTATCACAAGCCGAGATCACCGAAGCTGAAAAAAGAAGTGATGGAAGAACTGATCGGAAAACCTGAAGATAAAGGGATGCAGATCCTGCTGGCACATAATCCAAAATACGGAAAAACCTATTTTGAATGGGGCGCGGATCTGATCCTGTCCGGACACTATCACGGAGGCGTTGTCCGCCTTAGTGAACATTACGGTCTTTCATCTCCTCAATATCTGTTTCTTCCGCCGTTTTGCTGTGGAGACTTTCACAAAGGGGATCAGCATATGATCGTCAGTGCTGGACTTGGAGAACATACCATTCCCCTTCGGATCCATAATCCAAGGGAACTGCTGGTGATCGATATAAAACCTTCCGAAAAAATGAAATGAGGAAACCCTATGGCATTATCTGTTAAGCTGAATGTATTTGAAGGCCCTCTGGATCTTCTGCTTCACCTGATCGACAAAAACAAGATCGATATCTATGATATTCCTATTGTGGAGATCACAGATCAGTATATGGAATATCTGCATTCCATGGAAAAAGAAGATCTGGGGATCATGAGTGAATTTCTTGTCATGGCAGCTACTCTTCTGGATATCAAATGTAAAATGCTTCTTCCGAAAGAAGTGAATGAGGAAGGAGAAGAGGAGGACCCTAGAGCAGAGCTTGTGCAGAAGCTGCTGGAATATAAGATGTACAAATATATGTCCTATGAATTACGGGACAGGCTTGGAGATGCGGCAGGGGTTTATTACCGAAAACAGGATCTTCCGGAAGAAGTGCTACAGTATACTCCACCGTCTGATCCCCAGGAACTTCTCCGGGGTCTGACACTGGAGCGGATGAGTGCGATCTATCAGGCTTTGATCCGCAGACAGGAAAATAAGATCGATCCGATCCGAAGTAAATTCGGAAGGATCGAAAAAGAGGAAATATCACTTTCCGATAAATTGCTGGAAATGAAGGAATATGCAAAAGCTCACCGGAAATTCAGCTTTCGCAGGCTGATGGAAAACCAGCATTCCAAAATACAGCTGATCGTGACATTTCTGGCAATTCTGGAATTGATGAAAATGGGACATGTTCATGCAGAACAGGAAGATCTTTTTGATGATATTCATGTGGAAGTTATCACGGATCCGGACACATGGAAGAATCTGACAGAGTTCGCAGATGAATAATATAGTAGGAATGAGGACAATAAGTGGAAATCAAACGAATTGAAGGAGAAATCGAAGCCATCCTGTTTGCAATGGGAGAAGCAGTGGAATTACCCCGTATTGCCAGAGCGATCCGTCAGGATCCGACAACAACGGAAAATATCATCCGAAATATGATGATCCGTTATCAGGAAGAAGAACGGGGGATCCAGATCATAGAGCTCGAAAACTCCTTTCAGCTTTGTACAAAAAAAGAATACTATGATTCTCTTATCCGGATCGCAGCGCAGCCAAAGAAACCCACGCTGACAGACGTTATGCTTGAGACCCTTTCGATCATTGCCTACAAACAGCCCGTTACAAAAGCAGAGATTGAAAAGATCCGAGGGGTAAAATGTGATCATGCCATCAATAAGCTGATGGATTATGATCTGGTGAGAGAACTTGGACGTCTGGATGCTCCGGGTCGCCCGATCCTCCTGGGAACCACCGAAGAATTTCTGCGTTGCTTTGGTGTCCAGGGGCTGGAAGACCTTCCGGAAATGGATCCGGTCCAGCTGGAGGATTTCAAGGCGGAAGCAGAGGAAGAGATCCAGCTGAAGCTGGACGTATAACAAATAACACGGACAGATGCCGGTTTACCGGGACCTGCCGGACAGATCAGAAAACAGAAGAGGAGTGACGAAAATGCCCACAACATACGCACATGATCTTTTTGGAAAAAGGGTTTACCGGAAACTTTCCGCAAAATTACAGCATCTGATCCGAAGCAACGGAAATCTGTACCGGATCGGACAGCATGGTCCGGATATCCTGTTTTATTATTTTATATCCAAAAATCCGGTGACACAGTACGGAGTGCAGATGCATGGACGGAAAGCAAGAGAATTCTTTGAAAAGGGCATGGCGAAGGTCCGAGAGGAAAAAAATCCTGCACTGATGGCTTACCTGCTGGGGTTCGGATGCCATTATATCCTGGATTCTACCTGTCATCCTTACGTCAATCAGGTAGCTGCCGAGGGGAAAATCTCACATACGCTCTTTGAGAAGGAATTTGACCGTATGCTGATGTATGAAACCGGCAAAGATCCATTGCGTTTTTATCCGTCGCATGGGATCCGTGCCAGTTTTCTCAGTGCATGGACGATACACCAGGTACTACCGGCGATCCGTACCTGGAACATTTATCTGTCATTGAAAATGATGAAGATATTCACCTGTATTTTGGTATGTGATGATGGAGGAAGGAAGAGACGCCTTTCGGAACATGCCCTTTCCCCCGCAGGAAAAAAGATATCTGCGTTTATTACCGAATTTTTTATGAGCCCGGAGCCGGAGATCGACTGTAAGGAGGAGCTTCTTAAGCTGGACAGTCTGATGGAAGAGGCACTTGCCAAGGCACCGGATATGCTGGAAGAGCTTGCTGCACTTGCAGTCAGGCCAGGGCATCTTTCTGACAGATGGGACCTGACCTTTAACGGATGATCGATCCCGGCAGACAACAGATACAAGTGATATCCGGATGCTATCCCCGCATAAAATTAAATATAACAGTTACTGTAAACAGTTATATGAACCGTGTACGGGGTGATGCATTATGAGCAAACGGTGTACGGCCGCTGTCGTGCTGATGACAGCGGTCCTTATTATTTGTCAGATCTTTCCGGTAAAGGCGGCAGATGACGAAAATCTATATGCACTTTCTGCAGTTCTCATGGATGGGGAGACCGGCCGTGTGCTGTACGGAAAAGAAGCATACAAAGGACGGCCGAATGCCAGCACCACAAAGGTAATGACCTGTATTCTTGCTCTGGAGCTGGCAAAGGGAGATGATTACGTACAGGTTTCCGGGAATGCGGCATCTCAGCCACAGACACGTCTTGGCATGCGGGAAGGCCAGCAGTTTTATTTGGAGGATCTTCTCTATTCCCTGATGCTGAAAAGCCATAATGATTCCGCAGTGGCCATCGCGGAACATATCGGCGGCTCCGTAGAAGGTTTTGCAGAGAAGATGAATGAAAAAGCAAAAGAGCTGGGATGTAAGGACACACATTTTGTTACACCCAATGGTCTGGATGGAGAAGATGAAGGCGGTATCCATCATACAACAGCCCGGGATCTTGCCTTGATCATGGCGTATGCAATAAAAAATGCAACATTTGTCCATATTACCCAGACTAGAGATTATACTTTCACGGATATCTCAGGAAAAAAGCATTATTCGGTACATAATACCAATGCTTTCCTGGATATGGAAACAGGAGTGATCTCCGGAAAAACAGGATTTACAGGAAATGCCGGATATTGTTATGTCTGCGCAGTCCGACAGGACGAGCGATTATTTATCGTGGCTCTTCTGGGATGCGGATGGCCCGGAAATAAAAATTATAAATGGAGCGATACTAAGAAGCTTCTTTCCTATGGCAGGGAAAATTATCAGTATGTGATGCTGCCGGAGCTTCCGCAGCTGCCTGAGATCCCAGTAACAGAAGCAGCACCGGGAAAAGAAGATCCATATCCGCAAAAGTCCGATCGTTCCGGATATCCTCCCAAACAGGTTATGCTGAAAATACACGCAGTACTTTCTGAAAAAGATCGTGAGAAAAGATATCTTCTGAAAAAAACAGAAACGATCACATGGGAAACGGAGCTTCCGGATAAGCTCCCGGCACCAATACAGAAAAACCAGAAGATCGGTACACTCCATGCAAAGCTCAACGGAAAAGAACTCCTTTCCTGCCTTGTAACCGCCGATGACAAAATCGACAGAATTACCTATAAATGGTATGTGGATAAAGTATTTAAGGATTATTTCCATTAATTTAGCGACCCCTGGCATATGTCAGGGGTTAATTTTTTAACGTTCGTGACGAAAAGTATTGAATTTTCTGCAAAAAAAAGGTACAATTATACTCGGCTGAATTTTTGGTTATATTAATAAAAAAATGGAGGGCATAGTATAATGAGTAATGCGACACAAAGCGTAGCGGCTGCAAGGATCGATTCCCTGCTTGACGCCAACAGTTTTGTTGAGATCGGACAGGCTGTCACAGCCAGAGCTACGGATTTCAACATGACTGAAAAAAAAGCACCTTCAGACGGTGTGATCACCGGATATGGTGTGATTGACGGCAGTCTGGTGTATGTATACAGCCAGGATGCATCTGTACTGAACGGAACAGTTGGTGAGATGCATGCCAAAAAGATCGCCAAAATTTATGATCTCGCTCTGAAAGTTGGAGCACCTGTTATCGGTCTTGTAGACTGTGCGGGACTTCGTCTTCAGGAGGCTACCGATGCACTTGAGGCATTTGGTGAGATCTATCTGAAACAGACACTGGCATCCGGTGTTATTCCACAGATCACTGCTGTTTTCGGAACATGCGGCGGTGGAATGGCAGTTGTACCGGCTCTTACAGACTTTACATTTGTAGAGGAGAAGAAGGGCAGACTGTTTGTAAACACTCCAAATGCACTGGAAGGAAACAGAGTGGAAAAATGCGATTCAGCTTCCGCACAGTTCCAGAGTGAGGAGACAGGACTTGTTGACGGCATCGGAACAGAAGAGGAGATCCTTGGACAGATCCGTACACTGGTCAGCATGCTTCCGGAGAATAATGAAGACAATGACAGCTTCAAGGAATGCACAGATGACCTGAACAGAGTATGTGATGATATTGCAGGCTGCACAGGCGACACAGCTATTGCGCTTTCAAGAATCGCTGATAATGGTGAGTTTTTTGAAACAAAGGCAGCTTACGGCCAGGATGTCGTAACAGGCTTCCTTCGTCTGAACGGAGCTACCGTTGGCGCTGTTGCAAACAGAAGCGAATCTTACGATGCTGATGGCAATAAGACAGAGATTTCCGACGGAACTCTTTCTGCAAGAGGTGCAAGAAAAGCAGCAGACTTCGTAAAATTCTGTGATGCTTTTGAGATTCCGGTACTTACTCTTACTAATGTAACAGGATTTAAAGCTACACTCTGCAATGAGAAGATGATGGCTAAATCTGTAGGTGAGATGGTACATGCTTTTGCATCTGCGACTGTACCGAAGGTAAATGTTGTAATTGGTAAAGCATACGGAACTGCATACGTTGCCATGAACAGCAAATCCGTCGGAGCAGATATGGTTTATGCATGGGATACAGCTGAGATCGGTATGATGGATGCTTCCCTTGCAGCAAAGATCATGTATGAGGGAGCTGACGCTTCTACACTGAATGAGAAGGCAGCTGAGTACAAAGAACTCCAGAACGGTATCGCATCTGCAGCAGCAAGAGGATATGTGGATACTGTGATCAAAGCAGAAGATACAAGAAAATATGTAATCGGTGCTTTTGAGATGCTGTTCACAAAAAGGGAAGACCGTCCATCCAAAAAGCATGGAACAGTCTAAGTGAGGTGAGCGTATGAGACAGTTTTATAAAAAGATCTCTTCTGTCTGCATGGCACTTCTTTGCGTAGCTGCACTTCTGATCGGATGCACAGCTACTGCATGGGCTGCTGATGAGATTGATGATTCTGTAAAGAGTCAGCTTGTCACAACAACCAAGGGCCTGACGGATGCGATCATCGCAATGTCCGAGGATGATATCCAGGGATATCTGGAATCAGAGGATGCTTTCACACAGAGTGCTGCAAGTGCATGGGATGGCTCCAGAGAAGAGCTTGGTGAGAAAAAAGGTGATATCGATGAGAAAGATATCACAGTGGAGTATTCCGATGATCAGTATACCGTTGTTGTTCCGGTATCCTTCGAGAAAAACAAAGCGAATTTCACTTATGTATTTGATAAATCAGGAACCCCGACTTCTCTTACAGTTGATGTGAATTATACACTGGCACAGAACATGGAGAAGGCAGCCATGAATACAGTGATGGGTCTCGGAACTGTATTTGTGATCCTGGTATTCCTGATCTTCGTGATCTCTCTTTTCAAATATATTCCCGGACTTGTGGAAGGAAAGAAAAAAGAGAGCACACCGGCTCCGGCAGCCGCAGCACCGGCTCCGGTTGCAGCACCAGTTGCTGAGCCTGCTGTTGAGGATGTGACAGATGATGGTGAGCTTATTGCCGTGATCGCTGCAGCGATCGCTGCTTCTGAAGGCAAAACAAGCACAGACGGATTCGTAGTACGTTCCATCCGCAAAGTCAACCGCAGAAAAAGATAATCATTATTTAGGAGGATTTTAAAATGAAGAGTTATACAATTACTGTTAACGGAACAGCATATGAAGTTACTGTAGAAGAGAACGGAAACGCAGCAGCTCCAGTTGCAGCAGCACCAAAAGCAGCAGCTCCTGCTCCTAAGGCAGCTCCGGCAGCAGCTCCTAAGGCAGCAGCACCGGCAGCAGGCGCAGGTTCTGTTAAGGTTTCCGCAGCCGTTCCTGGAAAAGTTGTAAAAATCGTTGCATCTGTTGGACAGAGCGTAAAAGCCGGTGACAGCGTAGTGATCGTTGAGTCCATGAAGATGGAGATCCCGGTTGTTGCTCCTCAGGACGGAACAATCGCCAGCATCGATGTTGCAGAGGGTGCTGCCGTTGAAAATGGAGATACTCTTGCAACAATGAACTAAACAGGAGGTAGACAAATGTCTTATGTAACAAATACCCTGTCAAACCTGATCCATCAGACAGCATTTTTCAACCTTACCTGGGGAAACTACCTGATGATCGCAGTGGCATGTGTGTTCTTATATCTTGCCATTAAACATGGTTTTGAGCCGCTGCTGTTGGTTCCGATCGCTTTTGGTATGCTTCTGGTAAATATTTATCCGGACATTATGCTGAGCATTGAGGATTCATCCAATGGCGTTGGCGGACTTCTTCATTATTTTTACTTAATGGATGAGTGGAGTATTCTTCCTTCACTGATCTTCCTGGGTGTCGGTGCGATGACAGACTTCGGTCCGCTGATCGCAAACCCGATCAGCTTCCTGATGGGAGCAGCTGCACAGCTTGGTATTTACCTTGCATACTTCCTTGCAATTTTCCTTGGATTTAATGGTAAAGCAGCAGCAGCGATCTCTATCATTGGTGGTGCTGACGGCCCGACTTCCATTTTCCTTGCAGGTAAGCTTGGACAGTCTTCTCTTATGGGACCGATCGCAGTGGCAGCATATTCCTATATGTCTCTGGTACCGATCATCCAGCCTCCGATCATGAAGGCTTTCACAACAGAGAAAGAGCGTAAGATCAAAATGGCGCAGCTCCGTCCTGTTACAAAACTTGAGAAGATCCTTTTCCCGATCGTTATCACAATCGTTGTTTGCCTGATCCTTCCGACAACAGCTCCCCTTGTTGGTATGCTGATGCTCGGAAACCTGTTCCGTGAGTCCGGAGTTGTTAAACAGCTTTCTGAAACAGCTTCCAACGCTCTTATGTACATCGTAGTAATCCTTCTCGGAACATCTGTAGGTGCTTCCACAAGTGCTGAGGCGTTCCTGAACGTAGATACACTGAAGATCGTAGTTCTTGGTCTTGTTGCCTTTGCCTGCGGTACTTTTGGTGGTGTTATGCTTGGTAAGCTTCTCTGCAAGGTTACTCACGGAAAGATCAATCCTCTGATCGGATCAGCCGGTGTTTCTGCCGTTCCTATGGCAGCCCGTGTATCCCAGAAGGTTGGTGCTGAGGCAGATCCTACAA
>ERZ773133.614-NODE-614-length-48643-cov-6.076253_pt1 | contig 48643 bp, 42 predicted proteins | sample MGYA00580861_ERZ773133 | MGnify/ENA primary metagenome ERZ773133 (study PRJEB29015, sample SAMEA2737844) | human gut metagenome | biome: human gut; feature: human-associated habitat; material: faeces | place: China | collected 2012 ...
CCTTTTTGCATTATCCCATCTTATCCTTTTGTCTCTGCGATGTTTTCTGGTTTTCAATATACTGTTTTACTGTTTCCAGCGGAGCACCGCCCACCGTCGATACAAAATAGCTGTTTGTCCAGAGAGTCGGCATTTTCGTTTTAAGATAGGGAAATTCCTGTCTTAAAATTCTGGACGTATAGCCTTTAAATGACTTTACAGCTTTGTGGATGCCAAACTGAGGATCTACTTCCAAAAGCATATGAACATGGTCTGGCATGATCTCCATTTCCAGAATGTCTACAGAAAGATTTGCAGCATACTCTGTGAGCAGCTCCTTCAGCCGGACGTCCACACCATTAATTAATACTTTTCGTCTATACTTTGGACACCATACTACATGGTATTTACAGGAATAGACGACATTGTTGTTTGATTTATATGTTGTGTTCATATTTATATTATACTATGGTTCATTAGTTAATACAATTACTATTTTGTCCATCTTCAATTACTTGCATAAATTCGATGGACGCGTCTTATATCCCCACAGCTGAAGCAATGGGTTTTACGACGCATTGGATAAGATCCAAAAGTCTTAAAATCCTATATTCATTTACAGCAATTCCTGTACTTTTCGATATACAACCTCTGCAAATTTCTTATGTCCTGCTGCATTCAGATGTTCCTGATCTGCGTCACAGCAATGTACATAGGATGCTGCCGGAAGGAAACTGATATGACGTTCAGCTGCGATTTTTTCATAAACAGGCTGCAGATTTCTGGAAACGATCACAGACTCTCTGGAAAACTCCTGGTCATATCCTTCCTGCCATACTTTTTCTCCCAGGTAGATCGGAGCCATGAGAAGGACTTTCGCTTTTGGCGCATATTCCTGGACCTGATCCAGCAATCTTATGATTCCCTTTCCGATTACATCTGCGGATGCTCCGAAAACAGTTTTACAGTCATTGGTTCCCAGCATCAGCGTGATCACATCCACCTGGGCATGTGTTTCCAGAAGTGTGGGAAAAAGTGCAGTTCCTTTTCTTCCGTCGCGGAGCGGATCTTCGAAAACTGTTGTTCTTCCGCACAGTCCCTCCTCGATCACACGATATTCTTCTTTGTTCAGTTTTTCCTGTAGCAGGCTTGTCCAGCGGACTCCCCACGGAAGCCTCTTCCTGCTCTCTCCGTCATAACCCCATGTATTGGAATCTCCAAAGCATAATACCTGTTTCATTTCACCATATCCCTATCTAATTAGTATGTTTATTTGTTAGGTGAATCATATCATGCTATTCTCATTTGGTCAAATACACAAAAAAAATAGCCTGCTATAGTTTGACTCTATAACAGGCCATCTTACATACTCTTTTATATACTTTTTATCAGAGATTCTTTTTACAGTCCGATAAATCCTGTAACATCTCCGTTGATCACATAATGTGCACCATTATCTTCGGGTTTAATGTAGATTTTGAGATCTTTCAGTTCAGAAGCTTTTTTGCCCATATCCTCTGTCCAGATCTTTTTGATCCTGTCAGCAACCTCTGAAGTATGTATCTCTTTGCCCCAGTACTGAACATATACTTCTGTCACTGGCTCAGCTTTCTTGGCTGCTGTCTTTCTTGTTGTTTTAGCTGCTGTTGTCTTAGCAGCCGCCTTGGTTGTTGTTTTCTTAGCAGCAGTTGTTTTTCGTGTTGTTGTCTTCTTGGCGGCTGTTTTCTTAGCCGGCTCTTCTGATTTTACAGCTGTTGTTTTCTCTTCATCAGATTTTACTTCTGCTGTTTTTTCTTCTATTGGTTTCGCAGCAGCAGGTTTTACCTCTGCTGTCTTCTCAGCTGCTTTTGTCTCTACAGAAGCTTTTGCATCGTCTGTCTTTGGTGTCTCAGCCTTAACGGCTTTCTCTTCGGATGCGGTTACTACAGATTTTGCAGGAGTCTCGCTTACTGAAGCCGTTTTTACAGTTGTCTTGGTTGCAGCTTTCTTTGTTCTAGCCATGTTTATAGCCTCCTTACAAGGGATTTGTTAATCTTTTCTCGAATTTTAGGATATCACTTTTTGTGAAAGAACGCAAGGTTAGATCCCCAGATTTTCCAGTTCTTCACTCATATACCCCTTGAGATGCTCCTTTAAAGCCTTATGCTGAGGAAGGATAAGATCAAAATCCAGTGCCAGGATCTCACCAGCTGCTTCACTTGCATTCTTCAGGATTCCCGCATCATTGTAGATATCACCAATCTTAAATTCCATCAGTCCGCTCTGGCGGATACCGAAAAGATCTCCTGGGCCCCGAAGCTTCAGATCTTCTCCGGCTATATAAAATCCATCATTGGATTCATTGAGGGTCTTCAGACGTTTAGAAGTATTTTCTTCATTATTTCCCTGGATAAAAATGCAGTACGACTGATGCTCTCCACGCCCTACACGGCCGCGAAGCTGATGAAGCTGTGCAAGCCCGAAACGTTCTGCATTTTCCACCATCATAACGGTAGCATTTGGCACATTCACTCCAACCTCCACAACTGTGGTAGATACCAGCACCTGAATCTCGCCGGAAGCAAAAGCCTCCATGATCCTGTTTTTCTCTTTTGGCTTCATCTTTCCGTGAAGGATTTCTACTTTGATCTCCCCTGGAAGGATCTCCTGAAGCTTTCTGGCATAATCTGTAACATTCTCTGCCTCCAGGCCTTCGCTCTCTTCCACCATAGGACAGATCACATAAGCCTGCCTTCCCATCTGCACCTGCTTTTCAATAAAAGAATACGCCTTGGGACGGTAGAAAGTTCCTACTACGCAATTCTTGATCGGAAGTCTTTTTGCAGGAAGCTCGTCAATGATCGAAATATCCAGGTCTCCGTATAAAATGATCGCCAGTGTCCGGGGAATGGGGGTTGCGCTCATAACAAGTACATGAGGCGGATTTCCTCTGGTCGTCAGCGCTTCCCTCTGGCGAACGCCGAATCTGTGCTGCTCATCTGTGATCACAAGCCCCAGATTCTTATATTCCACCTTTTCCTGGATCAGGGCATGAGTTCCGATGATCACATTCACTTCACCGTCTGCAATCTTCTGATAGATCTCACGCTTCTGTCTGGCTGTGGTAGATCCTGTTAGAAGCACCGGATGGCAGGAAGCGATATTCTGTTCTTCCATCAGCCTCAGAAAGCCTTCGTAATGCTGATTTGCCAGAACCTCTGTCGGTACCATCAGAGCACTCTGAAATCCATTCTCTGCTGAAAGTACCATAGCTAAAAATGCGATCACGGTCTTGCCGCTACCAACATCCCCCTGTACAAGCCTAGACATCAGCTTATGACCGCTCAGATCCCGTTCGATCTCATGCCAGACATTCTTCTGGGCTCCGGTCAGGTCATAGGGAAGCCCTTCTATGATCTCCTCGGTTGTCCATACTGGTTTCATTGGAAAAGTGTTTGGAGCCTCTTCTGTTTTCTCCTTCAAGAGCTGTATTGCCAGCACAAAAAGCAGAAATTCATCGAATACCAGACGTTTCCTGGCTGTGAGAAGCTCCTGCATATTTTTCGGAAAATGGATAGTCCGGATCGCATAATTGGCATCTGCGAGCTGATAGCGTTCCCGTATCTCCTCCGGCAGATATTCCCCATGGAGAGGCCTTGTATCCAAAATCTGATGGACCAACTTCGTGATCATCTTGTTGGAAAGTCCTTTCGTCAGACCATATACAGGCTGCATACTGTGAATGATCTCCTCATAAGCTGCCGGGGTAAAAATCTCCGGATGTTCCATCTGCGGACGGCCTTTTTTTCTGATGATCTTTCCTCTGAGGATAAACACACTGCCCTTTTTGAGTGTTCCCCTCAAATAAGGCGCATTGAACCAGGCAACCGGCAATCGGCCGCTTGTATCTGCCACAGTTGTTGTCAGAACCTGGAGATTGCGTATCTGGTTAATATAAATACTTGTTGCTATAGTGGCACGGATAGAGACTGTTTTGTCCTCCTCTGCTGATGCAATCTCCACAGGCTCCTCATATATATCGTAAGTCCGCGGATAATAACGGAGAAGCTCTTCCGCAGTCGTGATCCCGATCTTCTGGAAAAGCTTCTCTGTTTTCTCACCCACGCCTTTTAATTCACGTAAAGGTGTCTTATCATTCATTTTTTGTGCTCTTTATTCTACAGAAATCAGATAGTAGTAAATTGGCTGTCCGCCCTGGTTCAGCTCAACCTCGCACTCCGGATATTTCTCAGTAAGAGAATCAGAAAGTGCCTCTGCATCTTCTTCAGATACATCCTCACCATAGTAAACACTGATGATCTCAGATTCCTCGTCAACCATCTCTGCTACCATCTCCTCTGCTACCTGAAGTCGATCCTTGCCTACTGCAAGGATACCTGCATCACCGATTCCCATGATATCTCCCTCATGGATTTCCTTGTCATCAATGCGTGTGTCACGAACTGCATAAGTAATCTGTCCGGTTTTTACTCTGGATATAGCATCTGTCATGGAAGCAAGATTCTCCTCGCCACCTTTTTCCGGAACAAAGCTGATCATTGCAGAAATTCCCTGTGGGATTGTCTTGGTTGGTACTACAATGATCTCCTTATCCTCAGTCAGATCCCTCGCCTGATTTGCTGCAAGGATAATATTCTTGTTATTCGGGAAAATATAAATTGTTTTTGCATTTACTTTCTCAATAGCATTGAGCATATCTTCGGTACTTGGATTCATAGTCTGGCCGCCTTCGATCAGATAATCTACGCCAAGTTCACGGAAAATCTGAGAAAGTCCCTCACCTACGGATACGGAAATAAATCCATGATCCTTAGGAGGTTCCTTGTTTTCTGCCTGTTCTTTTGCAAGTTTTTCCGCATCTTTGATCAGTTTTTCCTGATGTTCTTCTCTCATATTGTCAATCTTCATGCGGGAAAGCTGACCATACGTGAGTGCGCGTTCAAAAGCCTGTCCCGGATGATTGGTGTGCACGTGTACCTTGACAATCTCATCATCAGCCACCAAAACAATGGAATCACCGATGGAATCCAGAAATTCACGGAAACGGTCGATCTCATCCTGTGGAAGCGGTTTTTCAAGAAGAATAATAAATTCTGTACAATATCCAAATTTGATATCTGCCTCTGCCTGAGGAGAAATTTTTGTGATCTTAGGAGCTGCTGTTTCAAACTGGGAATAATCCACTTCTTTTCCATGATATCCGTCGATGGCACCACGGAAAACTTCCAGAAGTCCCTGTCCACCAGAATCCACAACACCTGCTTCTTTCAGGACTGGAAGCATCTCCGGTGTTCTTGCAAGAGTTTCCTCTGCATGCTGAAAGATCCCGTCGAAAAAAGCATCCAGATCTTCTGCTACATCAGCAAGCTCTGCTGCTCTGTCTGCTGCTGCTCTGGCTACAGTAAGAATGGTTCCCTCTTTTGGTTTCATAACTGCCTTGTATGCAGTCTCAACGCCTCGCTCCATAGCTGCGGCAATGGCAGGTGCATCCAGATCCGTAAGTTTACGCACACCTCTGGTAAATCCACGCAGAAGCTGTGACAGGATAACACCGGAATTACCTCTGGCTCCACGAAGGGAACCGGAAGAAATTGCCTTTGCCAGGGATTCCATATCCGGATCTGTAAGAGCACCTACTTCGGAAGCAGCAGACATGATGGTAAGCGTCATATTGGTTCCTGTATCTCCGTCAGGTACAGGAAACACATTCAGTTCATTGATCCATTCTTTCTTCGCTTCCAGATTTTTTGCTCCGGACAGAAACATTCTGGAAAGTATTTTAGCATCTATGGTTTTGTTATTCACCACAAGTTCCTCCTCTAAAACTAATCTATTGCACGTACGCCCTCAACCATAATGTTGATTTTCTCAATCTCCATTCCTGTAAAGGCTTCGACTTTATATTTTACATTGTTGACAAGATTGTCCGCAATAGTACTGATATTCACGCCATATGCTACGATGACATGAAAATTCAGCCGAATCTTGTTATCATCCGTGATCTTAACACTGATACCATGTTTCAGGCTGTCAATACGCAAAAGCTTGACCAGGCCATCCTTCATACTGATAGCTGCCATTCCGATGATACCAAAACACTCTACCGCCACACTGCCGGCATAAGTCGCAATGACATCTGTATCAATTACGATCTGACCCAATCCGGAATCTATACGTCCATTCATATGGTTACCTCCATTGTTTCATTCAGATTAAATTATATAAAACTATTATAACCTTTTTTTTATAATTACGCAATGATAGAGTTCAACTTGTTTTATCTTATAGAAAAAATCCTTTATTTTCAATGGTTTCCAGTGCTTTTGTATACGGCAACTCTTCGTCTGATTGCGTCTGTTTTCTTTTATTTGTCACAAAAATTGTCAAAATAAAAAGCCATAATACCGGATGATTTTCTATATTTCAAATCGTTCTAACCTATGCTATACTAAAAGAGCTGTCGAACCTCCAGCAGAAAGGAGGTGGCCACGATGGAAGAAATTCTCACCTCATTCCTTGTCTCCGTTGTAGCAGGCGTAGTTAGCTACTACATATGCAAACGGCTGGACGGTAGACGATAGGCAGCAACAGCCTAAACGGAATAACTCACCGTAACGAGCAAGAAAGCCCCCAGAGCTGCAACTCTGGGGGCTTTCACTTTGCCACTTGGAATCTCACCACATTCCTTAGCTGTTATTATCATATGCTATTACCGGAAAAAAGTCAACTCAAAACGTCACGAAACCATATCTCTGAACATATCTCTGAATCAATCACATATCCAGAAATGGCTTAAAATCAACACTTTCCAGACTTCACGGTATGAATATATTGCTTTTTTTATGATTACGCAATGATAGAATCCAACTTGTTTTATCTTATAGAAAATTAAGCTCATCCACTCTATTGAAGGGAAACCCCGAATTACGATGGAGCATACTGGCCGATACTATGAAGCCGGTTTTTCCTTTTCGTTTATCTACTTATAATCCTTTTACAAACTCAACTGCATTTTTTATATCTTCTTCATCTGGATGCCCTTTTGCAATTCCACCAACCAGTTTAAATGGACCAAATGTGTCATAACCTTTGCACCCGAATTTTCCTATCACTTTAGAACGCTTCTTATCCAAAATCTGCTCTATGGATTTATAATTGGCACTTCCACCATAAGTACAGATCAGAAATACCTTTTTGTCATCCGGTAGATTCTTCTCTGCAAATCCCAATATCGACTGATAAAATTTTGAAAAATATATTCCTGATGCAAACCCAATCATATCATAACTGCTCAGATCTGCATCTGGTTGTTTTACAGCATCAATCAAATCGACCTGGCACGTTTCTGCTATGCCCTTTACTAATTTTTCTGTATTTCCATGATGTACCGATGCATATACGATTGCTTTTCTCATTTGTTTTCCTTTCTGCCTGCGCCATCAATCAGGTCATAACTCATGTCCAAAAAGTCCAGTATCTTTGCTTTACTGACCGAACCATCCAGTAAAATCGTGATCCAGTGCTGCTTGTTCATATGGTATCCAGGTAAAAATCCATGAGTCTGAATAATCAAATTCGTCATGTCCGGATCACACTTTACATCCATGATATCAACCGACTCTTTTCCTTCTAATCCCAGTTTTGATTTTTCGACAGTCATGATCACTGCATACCATTTTCCGTTTTTATGTCGGAGTACTGCACTGTCTGGCGATGTGCTCCATAAATATTCTGGGACTGTCCCGTACTGTTTCTGCACATATTTAAAGATTTCTTCCGTCTTCACAATCTATTCAACTCCTGACGTTTCTGATATCCTACCCATAATCATACCATATTTTCGGATTCCGAACTACCTGCTAAATTCTTTTGTATTTTTCCGGTTTTCCTGACTTTAATTAATGGAAGGGTAAAACAACTATGACAGGAGGTAAAGATACACTTCCGGAAAATCCCAAGCTCTAATAAAATCCAGAAGAAGCAGATTGAAAATGTTGAATCTAAACAGGCTGCTACCATCCGGGAAAAACAGGATTTGCAAAAAACAGAAGTTGCTAAATATCATTTAACAAAATTTTTTCTGTGTTACTGAATACTTCGCAAACACAACTTGCATCCCTAGGAAAAGAAGAAATTTTATAAAGGGCGAGGTGTCATCTTAACACATCTCTCGCTCTTTCATTACTCCTATATTTCACTCAATAATTCTGTTTCTTTCTGTTTCACTAGTTCAATCTCTTGCTGATATCGTTTTAGTGATGCTTTCATGAGATGATTTCTATTCTCTTGACTCCAAGTATCCATTGTTTTTTGTCCATAAAACAATGTAAAATCATGAATAGTAGCTGCTATTTGTTGAATCGATTCTGACCAGGAATTACATTTCAGCGGTGTACTTGGAAGGTCTGTAATTTTAAAATATAAAGATGTTATTTGTCTGTTAAACATTTGTACATTATCGACTAATTGGTTCTCTGAAATAGTATCATTAGAATATTCTCTATATTGGGCAATGAATTGATTGGCGCAATCTATTATTTCATTTAAATATTGTTTTGCTTGTTTAATGTATTCTTCTTGTGTTACAGTCTGCTGATTTAACATCCTCAATGCATTATAAGAAATCTGTCTTTCTACAAATATCCCATCTATTATTTCGGAATTTTTTCCGTTTCCATACCAATGCTTTTTATCCATTGTATCATCAACCCAAATAGTAATCCAAGCAAAATTACACTTTACCATATCCTGTTCATCATATCCCATATGACAACGTATCATATTAGCTGGCAAACCATTTAATCGCTGTTCTTGTGCCGCATTTTTATAAACATTCGAATATTTTATATCATCAACAATGCTTTTCACTATTCTTACAATATCAGATTCTGCAAAATGATATTTCAAAATAACCTTAGCGGTATATTGTTTTTGTAAAGATTGATGAAATGGCACAACCTCATATATAATATATTCATCAGTATCTTTATATATATTTTGCTTTTCATATGGCGTATACTTCTGAATCGGAAAATAAATAGTTCCTGTTATATTAGCTCTGAACACAGGATGCTGAATATTATCGCCTTTTTGATTCCATATATCTGTCATTCGAATAATAAGTTCGTTTATTTCTTCAAGGGATTTTTTTCCCTTTTTTATTATAAAATCCGCAGTTAATGCATTGCATAAAAAATGTGTATACAAGCTTATTTTATTTTCCGGTGGATAAAAAGCCGAGTTCTCGCTTGCTCCACAAGAAGCCATAACTGCATATCCTGCTCCTGCAAACTCTTCAACCAATTCACTAATTCCTAATGTTTCAACTTTAGGAATCATAAAATCACCTGAGCGGCAGCTATCCAAAATGATAATTTTGTTTTTTGCTTTTATCGCATTCACCAACTCAATCACTTCTTGTACACGTATATTAGTTTCACTGAGTGCAAGTGTTCCATTATTACCATGACCAGAAAAGTAAAAAATATACGTATCATCCGCTTCTACCAACATCGATGCTATTTTCAATTCATCAGCAAGCTCATTTATATTAACCGTACCAGAACTTCCCAAAGTTCTAATATCCCGTTGGGATACGCATAATCCATTTACCAATGCATCCTTCACTGCTATTATATCGTTTTTACAAGCTTCTAAATTTGGTGTTCTTGGGTTATCATAATTACTTACTCCTACCAGTGTAGCTTTTACTGTTCCCATTCTATCCTCGCCTGACTTTTTAAATAATCATACAGTTGTTCATTATTTTCTTTAATATTCTCAATGCCAGCCAGTAGCCTTGCCAATCTCATCCGCACAGATAAATCCAAGTATTGCTGCGAGATATTCCATCCTATGATTCACAATGCCGACCACACACAAAACCATAATTGCTCTATTTCCAACCCATATGCCATTCGGTCCGTAATTATGGTTTTTTCTGAATTTGAAAAGCATATATTGAATCAGCAAAGTACATAAGAAAAATCCAATTCCATAAATCGTTAATTCCAGCATATCTTTAACCTCTTCAAGATATTTCTATACAATATATTCCAAGTTCCTTGTTGGAGCATGTTCTTATTCCAACACTACTTCTTCCCTGCTCATATAATTTCTGTACAATGTGATCAGCTACTTTCTTCTCTATGGCAACTTTATTTAGTCTGCCTTCTGCACGAAATTCATATATCCGTTCATTCTTTTCAATTAACCTGTCTATATATGCCATAAGTCGGTGTCTCATCTGAAAAGAACAACCTTTCTGCACATAATAATTTGCTTTTTTGCTTCTGCATACTGGCAAGCTACTATCTGCTTTGTGATCCCGATTCATTAATTCATCTGTCAGATTAAAATAATCATATATGGACTGCTTATTCTGCCCTGTTGCACCTATATCCCAAGTAACATCTAACTGATACGGTTCTCCACCAATATCCACAATATTCCATGCATGTGGCACGCACTGTCCGCTTTTTATTGAATCACCGGTTACAACGATACACTTCACATCGACTGCATTTAAAAGAACTTTTACTGCTTTAGCAATCCGCTTTATGGTGTGCAAAAACACCGAGAATATTGTGTGAGGCAATCACTCTGGACACTTTATCCGTATCAGCTCCTTCATAATCATATTCAATGTTCTGGCAAATCCAGTCGTGCACCCGAAGTTCTTTTTCGTAATCATTACATTCCAGCAAATGCAGCTGCCCTGCCAGTTCATTCACTACTTTTTCAATTTTACGATTATATTCTTTTACCTTCTCTTTCGTAAAAAAATACTGCGGACATATCGCAAGACGTCCAAACATATCACTGGCAGTGCTACAAGCGGACTGATTCAAGAAATAAATCAATGGATTATCCCTCGTCATTGCCATGAATATACGCTCAAAACTCTCCTGGCTGAATTCTCCACGCACCGAAATTGGAATAATCTCCTGATGTGACATTACACCTTTGTAAAATGCCTTATAGATCGCCTGCTCTTGTTTATTCAGTTGATGATAATAATAGCGGTCTACAATCATTTCCTGTGACTCCCTTACTCTCCTGTAAAATACACCATCACTACCGTAATATCATCTCCACACCCAAGTTCACTGGTCTCTGTCAGCCAGTTCTTCAGATTTGCCTGTACTGTCTCATCTCCATGCTCTTGAATCATCTGCAGATAATCCTTACATGTCTTCTGGTACTCTTCATCAGAAGTATAACTGTTTGCAAATCCATCTGTAGAAAGGATATACATATATGGCTCTTCACTTTCCATTTCCCGTCTTCGCACCGATGCCACGGCTTTTCTCCATGCATCCGGTTTTGAAAGGGAATGTGTTTCTGTTCCAAGGAATTTCTCCGGTTCTACCAGTGGTTCGACTTCTTCTTTTGTCACAACACTGATATCTCCATCTCCGATCTGGAAGGAAAATACAAAGCTGTCTGTCACTAACATTCCCAGCAGCGTCGTTCCATACAATGAAAATACAGACGGCCACTTGATATTTCCATCTTCATCGGTCATTCCCTCTACTTTATTTTTATAAAAAGACTGTTTCACCCTTGCCTGCCACTCTTCACATACATCCTGAGCAAACCGCATATCACCTTCCCTGTTAAGGAACGTGATCAGATTAGAAATCCCTGTCTCATCTTCGCTATAAATTTTCAGATAGTTCTTCATCACTTCATAAAAAGAATTCACAGCAATCATAGAACCTCTGTCACTTCTGGGACATTTGGAACTTCCATGTCCGTCTGCAACTGCAATGATCGCAATCTTATCTGATATTTCTACGATTCGTTTATTATCCTGGCAAGGCATTTGGTTTCTTACGTGAGTCGCACCCTTGACGATTTCGTCACATATATATCGTTTCATCCGACTCCTCCTCTTCTTACCAGACAGCTCCTTCATCAAAATCATCTGGATTTGGAATATTACTCATATCAAGTACCAGTGGTGCCCCATTGTTTGCCGGTGCAAACGGATCATCTGCCGGTGCAGATGCTACGGAAGCTCCTGATGCAGCTGCAGGCGTGGATACGGATGCTGCAGGTGTAGATGCTGCAACCGAATTCATTGGCTTACTTGATGGTGCGGATACCATAGAAGCTGTGGTAGATGCCCATTTAATCATCTTTGCAAGTGCTGTTGCATTATTCGCCTGCAGAACAAGCTCTTTATTTCCAGTAAACTCAATCAGTACTTCATCATCTGCATCCTGTCCAATGGAGATTGCAATCTTCACTGCTTTTCGAAACCATGGCAGTTTTTTCAGTTTCTCCATGCTCTTTTTATAATCATCTGTCGGCTGTCCATCTGAAAGAAGTACAATCACCGGCGGTAATGCTCTCTCCGGCATTGGTGGAATACTTAACTGTGCAGCCAAAAGATCAAATGCTTTTCCAAGTTCTGTCAGTCCATTGGCATCCATATCTCCCCATCCATAATCCTCTACTGGCACCGGACTGGATGTAATCCAGCTTGCTCCAGATGAAAACTGTAACGCACGGATCAGAAGCTGTGCATTTGGATTATTGTCCGCTGCTGAGCGCATTTCCGGTATGCACTCCTGAATCGTGTTATTTACGATTCCAATCTTCTCTCCATACATAGATCCGGAACAATCTACTACCCAAAAGAAATGAATCGGTCTTGTTGCTAACTCTCCACCTGGTCTTTGTAATACTTCCATGGTAAATCCCTCCCACATGTGTTTTTATTATTTTCTCAATCCTTATTTGAACTCCCCTGTTGATTCAGGGAATAAAATCTTTACACCTTTTGCAATTCCAGCTGTCTTTCCTGGAGCAACTGGTATCTGTGTGCCATCTGCTTTCTGATACGTCCAGTTCACCTTGTCCTCATTCCGGATTCCCCAGAGTGCTGGGTTCTTTGGATTCTGAACGACAGAACCTACTACGGTATCCATATCAAAATCATCGTAAACATGATGATGTAACAGCTTTGTATTCTGATTTAACAGCACTCGGTTCTTTCCAATGATAATCTTATTTGGTACTTGTACTGTCTTTCCGCAGTTCCAACAGGTATGTGCCACACCCTTTGCTTCCAGATCCTCATCATAAAAAAGCTGTGCGCCGCAGGAACATTGTAACATTCCGCTCATCATGTTAGAGAATAACGTCATCCATTCCGGTTCCGTAATACGTTTGCTTGGTTCGTTCAGTCCAACTGTAAATGCTTTAGTAGACATCTGTCGCAGTTTTTCCGGATACAATGGCCAGTAAATCATTGCATTATCATGGATTCCTTTCACCGGTCTGTTCGTCTTATTATTCGGATCAAAGATAAATACCGGATCTGTGCCATACAACTTCACTCTGGCTGCCATATCCATGCAACGGATACTTGCTTCCAGCTTTCCTTCCAGTGGATGATTTACCATAAAAAGATAGAACAGTAGCACGGAAAGTGAATATCGGTCTGTATCTTTGGATGGTCGTTTTTCTCCTCTTACAATCTCCGGTGCCATAAATCCCGGTGTGCCAAGGACTCCACCTGGCTTACTGTTATCAAAGGATACGTTGTCATTATCACAAATCAGTACATCTCCATTATCCGGATTAAAGAATAAGTTTCCGAAAGAAATATCCTGGTACTTGGCTCCCATAGCGTGCAGTTTTTGATAGCCTCTGGTCAAATTAAAAGCAGTTCTGCACAGGGTATAAAAAGACGGATTCACACGTTTCTTCATCAGATCTACGATACTCTTATAATTTTTCGGTCGAAGAGGCATGATATAACCATACAGATCACTTTTCGCTGGTACAATCAGTTCCATAGGCCAGAGAAAGCTTTCATCTGGTGAACCTTTTGCAATGATTGTTTCCAGAATCTTTTTCTGACGCTCTGTGGCACTGCCCTTAAAGTACCATTTCAGTGCATAATGATTGCCGCTACATTTCACATCATAGACTTCTCCCTGCCCACCGGCTCCCAGGAGACTGACTACCTCATATTTGTTTCCACTCTCTGAAGTGAGAATTGTTCCATTTTTTAATTGTCCTTCCATTATGGTATCTGCCTCCTTTGTTTGATCAACTGCAATACCTGATTTACTACACTTCCATCCGCCACGATCATGCAATAGGATTTATTTCCAAACTGCATCTCGCAGGCATTGCTGTATGGAGTAATTGCGGTCAGATAACGATAGGTCTTGTCAAATCCCCATTCCGTTGCCTGAAACACAATCCTCTGATTCGTTATGTATAAGATTCCCCGGTGCTGTACAAGTTCTGTATGCTCTACCGTTCTTCCTCTTCCGGAACTCCATCTGGTTCCCTCAAATAATCCTGGGGTACTTCCACCCACATGACGGAACTCTTTCACTGTTTTCTGCTCCATATTGATTGCCTTATCAATAAAATGAATCTTTTCTCCACGTTTCAGGAACAGTTTGTCTGTGTTTAAAATTGGAAGTCTGCCAGCAATGATCTCCTGTCTCGCTGCATCCGGCAAAATCGTTGTCACCGTAGGAATCTGGTTCCGATTTCCAAATAGTGCATCAAAAAGTCCCATCCTCTCACCTCTTTACTCAGTCAATATACCGTAAATCTTCTCTTTCGTTGTCGCATAGCAGGCGACAATCTGAAACTTATGCTATACCAGCTGATATTTAAATTTGTTCTTTCTTGCATATTCTTCTGCATAAGACTCAAAAGAACATTGAATAATAAACTGCTTGTCTGTATTGGTAAATGCGTCCTGCCCGATCTGCTTTACACTGTCCGGAATCACAATAAAATCCAAAGAACTGCAGCCGAAAAATGCACGTTCACCGATGGCTTCCAGTTTTTCATGTAATTCCACTTTTTTAAGATTTATACAGCCTTCAAACATATGATTCGGGATTCTTCCTATATTCTCTGGAATCGTCACATGCTCCATTGACTGACAATCTGCCAGCAGTCTATCACCTAACCAGAACACACTCTTAGGAATCTCGATTGTTCGCAAGCCAGTCCCTTTCAATGCACCGGCTCCGATTGTCTTCAATGCCATCGGCAATGAGATTGATTTAAGACTACTGCAGTTTTCAAAAGCTGAATCCTCAATTTCTTCGATACTGATCGGCAATACCACCTGATGCAATTTGTTACATCCTGAGAAAGCATTTCGTCCAATATACGCTATTCCTTCTGTCAGAATGGCTTCTTCGGTCGGAGAATTGCTGAAGCTGTCATCTGCGATCTCCACTACCGGTGTGTTCCCGGATCTGTTCTGGAAAATAATCGTTTTGTTCTTATCTCCACGGAATCCAGTCACCGCAAGACCTTTTCCTCTGTGGCTTTTCTCATATGTAAAAAGATCTCCATAAGATCTGCCAGAAGATGACCGTTCTCCCTGAATCGCCGGGCCGCTTCCCTGCTTCTGAATGGAAATATCGCAGGCTTTTCCAAGAACTTTTCCTCCATAGCAAGAACACCATACCGATACAATCCAGTCTGCATTGACACGGCTCATACCAAAATCGTCCATAAGCTGCTTCACGTAACGGAAAGCAAAGGTATTATTGATATGGGATGCGTTCTGGATATCCTGAGCAATTCCCATGTTATATGCCATCAACAGTAAATTGACATTCTTCGCCTGATCTGGAAATAAGTCTTTTACCAATGCAGTAAATTTCTTTCTATCGTCCAGAGATGCCTGGTGTCTCGTAAGCATCTCTTCAAAATCCTGTTCAAAAATAACTCATCACCTTCTTGTCTGCTATTGTGCTGTGTCAAATCTTATTCCACACCAAGTGCTTTAAATACTGCTTCTTCTGCGGAAGAATAGAAGATCAGGCTAAATGCACCAACCAAATCTGATGGTACAGTTCCCAGATCTCCTGCAGAAGTAATTGGCAGTAACACCTTCTTCGCTCCACTGTCCAGACATACTTGCAGAGTACTTGCTAGCTCATCTACCTTGATCAGAGTACCTCCAATACTGATTTCACCAAGAATTGCAAGACTGTTAAGTGGTGTCTTTCCAAGTGCTGCGGAACAAATCGCAATCAATGTCGGCAATGCCAGATTTCCAGTCATTCCAATGCCCTGCATATCCTGATAGTTAATGATATAGTCCTTTGTAGTGGTACTAATCTGACCGGAAATACGGTTTCCATTTGCTTTCAGGTAATTAAACGCTGTATTTGTTGCTTCTTTCGGCTCTTTTCCTGATCCAATACCAGTACAGGTCAGCTTTCCATTACCAGGCATCATCTGTGTTTCCAGCATATAGCAACCAATCATACCCGTCTTTGATTTTGAAACAGTATAAACTGCTCCTGGTTTTCCTATGCCTTCCGGGATCAGCTTGCCGCCGCCCTGCTCTGGAACTGAAACATAATGCTCTTCAAAGCTGTCATTGTCTGTATAAGAGAAATTCACATCATAGAACTCCATGCCGCCGATCTTTTTTAACTGCTCTTTGACTCTGCGACGAAGTTCCAGTGAAATCTCCACAATCTCACGTAATTCTTCTTTTGTTACTTCTCCATCCGGATACAACAGTTTTGTAAATCCGGAAATCATCTTGCGGACTGCAATGGTATCACGCTGATTCAGGTTGTTTCCAAGACGGAAATACTTGTCCATCAGATCACTGTAGCTGTCCTTACGAAGTTCACGCATAAACTCTGACAGATAATCTGTGATAAATCCATAATCGTTGGTAAAAGAAGCCGGTCTATATTTCGGAATCTCCCAGCCAGGAATATAACAATGCATACGATCCAGGAATGCTGTATCTGTTCCCATTTCTGGTGGGAATGGATCAAATAAGCTGGAAGTCTTTAAAAGAGTATCTACGCTCTGATTGATATTTCCTACAAATACCATAGAAGCCTTTGCCTGAATCTCTGCTTTTCCTCGTGAAAATGCTCCGGATGCCATATATCCTTTCATGATCTGGATACCGTCTTTGTCTTTAAACTTGATACCAGCAACCTCATCAAAAGCCACACAGTCCCACATACCTACAAGACCTACTGTATGATTGGACATGTTATAAAAGAGGTTTGCTACGGTTGTCTGTCCTCCGGCAACTAGAATACTGTTCGGAGAAATCTGCTCATATATGTAAGATTTACCAGTAGAACGTGGTCCCAATTCACAAAGATTGAAGTTATTCTCTACAAGTGGAATCATACGTGCAATTAAAAGCCATTTTGCTCTCTCACTGAAACTTTCCGGCTCCAAACCTGTAGAGCGAAGCAGGATATCCATCCATTCCTCTTTTGTAAATGCTTTTCTTCCATTTCTCACTTCATCCATATCTACATGTGGCATCTGAATTGGTGTCAACTTACGGATACGGATTGGCTGCGTATTCTTCTTATCTTCCTCAATAAACTCATATTCCATCTGCAGGATACACCAGATACCACCACAGAGCAGACGGTCATAATCCTTTACATAATCCGGGTGAATCGGAATTCCTTTTACACCCAGATTGGAGAAAGTCGCTTCATAACGATCTTCTTTCGTATTCAACACAACCGTAATACGGTCAATCACGGTATAACTGCCTCTTTCACGCAAAAGAGAGAGAATCTTCTGTGCCTCATCCGGACGCACATAATTATCTCTCAAAATACGCTTTACATTCTCTACACCTTCTTCAATAATCTCCTCATCGTCGGAATTACAGTATTGTCCAAGGAGATATTCCAGTACATAAACCGGAACATTGGCTCCCTCACGGATGGACTTGGTTAAATCCTTCCGGACAATACGACCGTCATAGTATTGACGGAGTTTTTGCTTTATTTCTTCTCTTTTATCATCTATTTCTAAAAACGAATCTTCCATAACTTTGGTACCTCCACGTTGAAAATTACATAAGTTTTATTTTTCTTCTTCAAACAATTTCAAATACTCGCTTTTCTTCTTTTCTATAACACGAGTTTCTTGATGATTAGCAATTTTAACTAATACTCTATCTATAAATTGTTCTCTTGCCTTACATATATCATATAGAGATAGAACAGCAATTCCTATAACAATTACAAAAAATATATTCCACTTGAAATCACCCCAGGTTTTTATTGTTGCACATAGACATCCTACAAATATCAATGCAGCAATTATTTTACATCCATTTCTTAACCGTCTAAGCCATTTTTGTTTAGCATTTTTTCCTGCCTTAAGAGCGCTTAACTGGGCATTTTCATATAGTTTTTGCTTTTCTTCTGCCTTTTCAAGTTCTTTTTCTTGCTTATAATTTACTATAATGCTATCATCATATTTTTGTTTGATTTCCATTATAGTATTTTCATTGGTTAGGTTCTCATCTCCAAATGTTTCTTTCCACAATTCTCTATGTACGTAATGGCTTGTTCTAAGTGCAGTAACCTCTTCTGAAGTCACTTTCCCCTCCAACTTCATTTGTTCTAACACTTCTGATAGCTTATTAAGTAATTCCGGCATAGGTTGTAATGCCGCATATGCGTTATTTAACAACTGTTTTTCTGGCAAATCAGTACTTGTCCCATTTTTTACCCAAAGCATGGCCGATAATTCTGCTGAAGTAAGCACTAATGGAAAAGCTTTTTTATTAACATTTCTTTTATAATAATAATTAACTGAATTCGCTAAATCGAAATTATTTGTCACAAATATTGCTCTTGCATTTTCAATATTTTCACACACATAATTATTACGTAATCTATGTATTGCAAGTATTGAATCTACATCTCTTTCGATATTTTCTTGCTTGTAACTTTTAGCACGTTTACGTATACTTGCTATTAGTTCTTTTTCATCCAGTACTTCACTTTCATCCACTGTTCCATTTTCTTTAACTGTATACTCTGGGATATTTTTTTCAATAATCTGAAATGTATTTTTTAATTGACTTTTCCAATTATCTTTTAAACGTTCTACACCACTGACAGTATATTTTTTTCTGTCTAATCCCTCCAAAGTTCTTCCTGTATATTTGCCTGATCTCAGCGAGTGTTGATAAGCTGATAAAATATTTTTCATTTCAGTTTCAGCATGATAAAAAAAACAAAAATTAGCTTTTTGTTTTTTTAATTGTTCATGCAATAAATTAGCAGCCTTTTTCTCTTCTTCTGATTGATAGCCCAATAAGTTTAAAAGAATTGGGGTATCATAATAGAAATCTACATTTCGATAATTTGCAGATAGTAAATTTCCATTTTCAGGTTGCAAATATACTACTGTCTTTAAAAAATACCCTTTTACTAAATCCAGAATGTCTCTATATTCTATTGTATTATCTTTTTTATTATCAAATATGTATCTACCAATATAGTAATCTATTTCATGCTCTTTAGGTGATAATTCTATTTGCTGTTCTAATCTATCTATCCCTACAAACAATCCATATCTAGAGAAAAAATCCTGTAGACGTAGAATGCTCTCCTCTGATGTATAATTCTGTTTCCATCGTGTACAATGATTTCTTAAATAAAATGCTAATTTATCGCCAATTTTATTCACTCTATCATCGCATTCTTTACATCTTTTATCGAAATTATCAGCAAATTCACCGAGGTCTTTTATTAAAAAATATTTTTTTCGTTCTCTCTTTATACATTTTTTAGGATTTCTATTCAATATTTTTTTTATAACCGACTCTGGAATATCTTTATAACCATAAAAAGCCCCCATACTTTGCACAATATAATCGATTTTTATTTCTCCACCAATAGATGTTTTTTGTGCTATGGAATACAATATAAATGGGGTTATTAAATCAAGTAAATCATTCCTTTTTTCTTCCCACATGGTTTCCATCATAACAGCACTCGTTGTAAGAATAATGTTATTCATTTTCCATATTTCTCCTTAGTTAAAATCCAAAATCATCCACAAATGCAATATCAATCATAAACTCATACCGCTGCAGAATATTCTTCTCATCATTCGCATCTGCCAGTACCAAATAATACTTATCACCATACTTATATTCTCTGGACTTCAATGTAAACTTTTCATGGAACGTTCTCTTCTCTGGTGCATCTTCCCGGCTGTTCGCAACAATCGGCACATCAAAGGAAATCTTTTCTCCATCTTCTGTAGTAAAATAAGCCACCAAACTTCTTGCTTTCATAGTATCAGTTACTTTCTCTGTCTGGATAAAATCAAAGTAAGTAATCAGATTTGTCACTTTTCGGTTCACGGAAGTAAGAATCACATCTACATAATCGTAAGCAACCGCTCTGGTATTTGTTGTCAACTCAATTACCGGAATTATCATCTCCTGAAGAGAAGAACCACCATGCACATAGTTCTGTCCACCACCGGCCACTTTGAATATGTCTGCTCCAATCGGCGTTGTCACATATAAATTGTTCATATATGCCATCAATCTGGACTTCATTCCCGGTTCGTTTACCTTCTGTGTTGTAAGTAGGAACCGTTTATTGGAATATGTACAGATTTCCCGGTCATAGGATACCTTATCAAATTCATGCAACTTATCTCTTTTATACAGAAAACCATGATCTGCTGTGACAAAGAATTTCGGTGCTGATATATAGCTGGTCAGTTTCTTGATCAGCTTATGAATTTCTTCAATTGCTTCTGAACACGCTGTAAATACTTCACTTTCACTGGCAGGCTTATCCCCACGAGCATCCACCTGATTGTGATAAATGTATACGATATTCTTCTTCTGCAGCAATTCACGAATTTTCTCTTTATTAGCACTTGCCACTTCATCAAAAGCTAATGCTACATTATTTTCATTCTGTACCTTTAAAATCTTGTCTCTGGATGTCAGATCACCGCAACTCTGTCCGTCTACTGTGACATTCAACTTATCATCTACCTGCAATTCCTTATGCGGCAAAAGACTTGCCATGCCCACTGATGTTACAGACGGCAGTCCACTGATCATACACTCCAATTTCGGTGTACACTTTTCATCCAGTTCCAGTCGTTCCATCAATTCCTTTGCACATTCATATCGGAATGCATCAGAAATAATAACGATGACACGATTCTTTCCTTCATAAGCTTTCAGATAATTGCGATAAAAGTCTTCCTGACGTTTTAATCCAGTATCTGCCATTAAATTCTCCGTCAGCTCCTGATTCCACTTCGGTGTTACTTTCTGCAGATAGGTAAAAGAATACATATTCTCAATCCGTTCTCTTACCTGTGAAAATCTCTCTGTTTCTTCTATACAGTCATAGGCACTGTAAAACCATCTATAATAAGAATCAACCAAATATGTCTGTTTCTGATAATCAGCTACCATAGCCTTAATATCACTGGTCACTTCCAGAACGGAGATTGCTTTCATCATCTGGTAAGCGTATTTGATTGCCTGATATTCGTTTTTATATACATTTCCAAAATGGCAGGACTTTGCTGTTCGCTGCTCTGCGATCTGAGCAAGGTTCATGCCATCAATCTGAGCATCCAGAATCTCATCATTCAACTGATCCAGTGCCCAGTCAATTAAGATATTATCCAATCCTCTGAACGCATCACAATTTGCAATATCCAGAAGCTGTGCAGACTGATCTTTTGATTTGTCAGCATCTTTTTTCAGTTCATCCCGGATTCTGCTCACTACCCGTAACGTCTTGTCCACTTTTTCTGATAATGCATCATACGCATCTTGATAAAGCACATTGTCCATCAAATTCCGGACAAATACTACAACATCATTCTTCTTTTTTAACACATAAGATTTCAAAACAACTGGCCATGTATCTTTCAACGCTACTGATGCATAAGTCAATAACATACATGCTGCCAGATCATCTACGTTCGGATTTTCAGACTGATATCCGAAATACTTCTCACATAACTCCCAAAACTTATCTAAAAGTCCGTTATCCTCCAAGGCTTTCATGTATGCTTCGTTATCATTTAATAATAACTGTCTTGTAATCTCTTCAAAATTCGGGGTCTTTACATCTGTAAGCACAGCAATAAGACCAATATCAATGGTTTCCACATTGAAATGGTCTATGCCAAGTTCTTTAAACTTCTCAATACGATCTTTGTTCTTCCAGAAGTTACTATACTGCGCCAGATGTTCTTTAAATCGATTATCAATTCCTATTTCCTGTGACATCTGGGATATCCGGTCCGTGTAATAGGTCACCGAGTAATAATACATATCTGCTAATGGATTTTCTGCATCACTTGGTTTTGGAAACGGTGCATATACAAGATACTTGTTTTCTGTATCTGACTCATTCAATAACCATTTGGAATAGAACCAGCTCGTACCATCCAGAATATGTAATTTTGCATTATCCAACTGTAGCTCAGATACTTCGTCTTCATATTCTCCTTTATCATCAAACCAGAATATAATCCGGGTATCTTCTTTAGAAAATTCATTGTTTAGTTGTTCTTGTATATTTTGTAAATCCATCTTTGCCACCTTTAAGTTTGTTTGTGCCTGATTTCTGCACAGTTTATGATATCTTTAATTTGCTCTCAATCCAGAAAATGACGATCCACAATACGAAGTTGAATTTCTTTCCTGTACAAGACTTGCATACTCTATTTTCCCAATATTCTCTCCACATCCAGAGATGTTCTTGTAGCCGCAATATCTGGATCAGTTATCAAACACTTTTGTGTTCGATAATCGGTAATGTGATTCCTAAATCATATATTACATACCTCTGCAAATCAGTGAATTGTAATGTTTTCTGAAATAATAAAGCTGAACACCAACAAACTCTTCTCTTTCTTCTCTATTGTATAACTCATCCATTATCTTTTTAAGCGTTGCTGATGTACATTTTCCTTTTGTATTCAATCTTTTCATCATTCTTTTTGCTCTGCCATAGGCATCTTTTCTCCCCTTCAACAATTCTGTAGACGTATCTCTTACTGTTCCATCCTTTTTCTGAATGCCATTCAGTAGCAGAGTTTCATTTATATCTTTTTCCATCTCATCATCTCTAGGCTTCGTGTAAATTTTTCCTTCTGAATCATATGCAATCTTATCCATCTGAGACTTATTAAACGGATTAATCGTTATTTCTGTTTCTTTTTTATGTGCATCACAACAAAGAATATGTTCCTTCTTTCCTGTAACTTTCTCACCACCATCACATACTCCAAGCATATTATTATAATCAATTGCCATTTCTTTATTTTTGCTCAATGGTACAAGATGCTCCACTCTAGAATGATTGTCCATACGGATACGTTTCATACAATAAGCGCAAATTCCATGTTGTTCGTGAAGCAAAATTTCTTTCACCTCGTTCTTTGGAAAATCATTGTCGAAAACATTACGGATTGCTGCTGTATCATCCTCACTCACGTTTTTCCATTTTTCGCTTTTGCTCAATTCTATAATTTTTCGGTTTACATCATTGGGTAAGCCTTCTTTTTCTATATACAGCATATCAGCACTCCTCTATCAATTTTGCATCCGAAATCATTCCTGCCATCTTCTTGTACTCTGAATTATCATCCCCTAGCACCTCTTTCAATCTTTCCAATGAGTCTTCTGCTTTATCAAAGTTGGTATCATCGATTGCATTATCTATCTCATCAACTAACATCTTTACTTTCTTTGGTCTTGATACACTCTCCTGACGAAAACGCAACACATCCTCTACTTCATATCCATAGCAATCCGGTAAGTAGCTTACCGTCCCGTTACCATCCAAAAGAATTAGATTTGCATCTTTTGATGCAGAAATTACAATTGGTGAATGCGTTGCAATGATAAATTGAACACCTGCAAATGTTTTTTGCAATGCATCAATTACATTCCACTGCCACTTTGGATGAAGGTGCAAATCAATTTCATCTATAAGCACAATGCCCATAATCTGGTCCCTGCTTTCGAGTTCTGGATTAAGCATACATACCCGATACGCCAGATCCATAACCATCCACAATAGAGACTGATAACCAGCACTCAACTTTGAAATTGGCATCTCCGTCTTATTGTCCTTATAAACCAATTCTGTAAACTGCGGCGAGTAATAAATTGAAGGAACCTCGGTCAGTTCATTAATTTCCTTCATAAACGAAGCCACTATATTTTTAAACATTTCATATTCTCGCACTGTTCTTTTATTTGAACGCACTACTTCCTGTTTTAGACACCACTGTTGAATAGATTTTACATCCATTGAAGAATCCAAACATCCGATATACCCACATCGTCTATCATCCAATTTCTTCTTTAATTCTGTTCCAAAATCTCCTCTTCTTACTCTCCATGCCCTGGCAGCACTTTGAAAACTAATCAACGGCAATATAGTATCTGAATTATTTGTAAGTTTCTTCATCCATACACACACGTTTTTATCGTCAATCTTGGTATGGGTAGCAGATACTTCTTCCTTGATTCTGTTCCATGCAAAATCCTGTTTTTCAGTTACGTGAAGCGTACAGCCAGCTGACACTGGTTCATAATATTCAATCGTTGTTGAAGAATCTCCAATGGGTTTTATACTCATACGTACATCATCTTTTACAATATTCTTAGTACTAACACCTGCTACGTTAACAAAAAAGCCTCCAAGAGCTACCGCAATACCCTCTAGAACAGAAGTTTTTCCTGCTCCATTATCACCAATAATCAGATTCACTCCTGGTTTTAAATCAACATCCAATTTTTCAATTGCTTTATAATTCTCTATATGAATCTTTTCTAAATACATTTTTTTCACCATCCTTCATCTATATCTTTGCCAGCAAATCCACTTTTAATGCTTTCTTTCCTTCCTGCGCCACTTCTACTCCTTGGAATTTTGCATAGTTGACTTTTACCCCATCATCCAGATCAATTTCAATTCTTTTGTTGGCAATATGCGCAATGGCTTCATCATAAATCTTCATTTCTGCAAGCTGCTTTGTATATTTCGTCACTGCTTTGGTTGCCTTCGACTTTTCTGAAGCTGATGATGCATTGTCAATAGTATACTGAGCGCTCTGCATAGCTGTCTCTACATACTTCTGTGCTTGGTGTAAATAATCTGTTCTTACACGTCCCACGGTATCAGCATCATAACGGTGCATATAAATCAGTGCTTTAAATCCATTCTGCTTTCCACTGTCAAATAGCCAGTAAATCGGTCGCTTCTGATATACTTTCAGATGGTCTGCATAAAAATCTTTCAGAAAATAATTCCGGATAATTTCTCTCGAAGTATCACCTTTGTTGCCTAATGCATTTGCAACAAAATCAAGATTTTCTTCCAATGTATCTGCCCCGTAAACTATTTTAACAAATTCTACGAAACGACCGACAATATCATCGGAAAAATATTCTTCATCAGTAATTGGAATGCAATTATCATCATCTGGAAGGAATGTTTTATATTTACTACTGTTCCATTCACCACCTGCATAGATTAAACCATCTTCATCAAGAGAATAACGACCAAACATACAGCCAACAGCATAAGAAATAAATGAACGAATATCTCTATTAAGATCAGCCTTTCTAACAGTTATGTCCTTATCCTCAACCTCTGGTGTTAGTTCATCCTGTAAATCGTAGATATTGATAAAAATACGGTTTAATTCTTCCTCATTTTTCTTCAATTCTATAAAGTGAAGAAAGCATTCATTTTTCCACCTGTTGTACGCTTCTGACATTTGATTCATGTCATAGATGTTATGTTTTAAATCTTCCTGCACTTCTTTATCATCAAACATCTTATTACGAATGAGTGGATGTTCCTTAAAATCCCATGAAGTTTCAAATGAATCCCAATCGTGCTTGCTAATTCCAACACATTCATTACTTATTCTTTCAATTTTAGTTAAAATCTCTTTTTCTGGTTTTTCAAAAGATATCTTACTGAGTGCTGTTTGATTCATATGCAAAGTTGGGCTTAAAACATTCATAGCTAATTCAACTATTTTACTATTTAGTAATCCAAGCAAATAATCATCGCTAAACTCAGAGCCCTCATTAACTAACGATGGACCGGATACATCATAAACAAATCCTTTTCCATATTTTCTAAACGACGGTTTATATGTTGTCAAATCCGTGAAACCTATTATATTTTTAAAAAACGAAGTATTATTTGCGCCTACAGATTTTCCATTATTTTTTATTCTGTTTCCATTGTTTTTCCAGTCAATAACGTAGTCTGTATTTCCGAACCATTTTCTAAATGCTCCACCTTTATTTAATTTTGCCCATTTATATTCATCATTCCATTCAGAGCAATTCTGTAACATTATATCTGAGTAGTTTACCTCATACCATAATCTTAAATATAAATTATTATTTCCAGTATGTAGACCTTGCTTAGGATATGATATTTCTGCTAGTACATTATTTTTTTTAAAAATATTAACAAATCCATTGCCAAGCCAATATGCGAACACGTTACCTGGAATTATTTTGAAATACTCTTGTGTTTCATCATAATTATTTTGCTTCTGTAAAAAGAGTTTTTCTTTTCCCTGTTGTGTTGTTGGTTCTATCAGTCTACAATATGTTCCTTTATACTTTTTAATATGATTTTTTCTTATCACAAAACTTGTAGTCTGTACTACTTCCCCACCAATCTCCTCAAACGCTCTCGGTCCAAGATGTGCCATGTTCACAATATCCATCATTTGCAGTTTATTTCTCAGCTTTTCAAAACTAGAAAGAAACATCCATGTATGCTGTGTTATCATCGCCTGATATGCATTTTTCTTTATCATCTGACCACATTTTTCAATAAAAACAGCAAATAAGTCACTTTTACTATCCGGATAATTATCTTTCACATACTTTAATAGTTGGACTCCCATTCCAGAAGCTCCCATATACGGTGGATTTGTCACTACAGCATCGTATTTCTGTTCCAAATTTTTCGCTACTTTTATCAGTTTTCCTAAGTTTTCTTGTGTTTCTTCACTTCCCACACTTTCAAATGAAATCTGTCCAGTTATACCCAAATCATCCACAAATCTTTCCAATACCTCCCAATCACAAGCATCTACATTCAAGATAGACCCATATTCTCTGGCATCTTTAAATGTGTCCAGCAGTCCTTCTATCTGCATCACAGCCAGATTTCTTTCCATCGCACTCAAATGTGTTCCAAAGAACTGCAGATGATTCCGATTGATTTCATTACTCTCCACAATCGCATACACTTTTGGTTCTGGCTTTCCGTCTCTTCCACGCAGGAATCGTCTGTTATAACCACGACCTTTCATCATAACTGCAAAATATGCCAGCTGATAAGCTCTCTGGTCAATATCCAGTCCATGAATATTGTGTTCTACAATTTCAAATGCAGCTTCTCTCTTGTCATATCCTGCGCTTTCATAGATATCCATCAGCACATCAAACATAGCAATCAGGATGTGACCACTTCCCATACAAGGATCAATACAGGTAATGTCTGTTGGTTTCAGCTCTTTGTATGTAGTACGGATTTCTGCCAGTTTTACATTAACGGATTCTTCCTGTTCTGCTTCTGGGAGATAATATTTCCATCCGAATCTTTCTGCGGTTGCTTTTTCATCTGTACTTGGATCTACTGCCCGTAAATGCTCAATCCAGATTCTTCCCACAGAGTTTTCTACCATATACCGGACAATCCAGTCTGGTGTAAACAACTGAGTTGCTGCCGGTATTCGCTCTTTCGTAATCTTTACATTTTTTTTCAATTTTGCGAAGGTATCATCTTTCAATTCTGTATTGTAATACTGATACAGCCATCCGATAATCTCCACCTGTCCTGTTGGGTTCCCTTCTTCATCCAGTGTAGATACATTAAAATCCGCTTCTGGAATACCTATCTCCGGATTTACCAGCATATAGATGACATCATCTTTATTGGTGTAGGAAATACCAAACAGCAATTCCATATAATCAGAGTCTGCCTCAAACAGTCCCGGCAGGACATCATGCAACTGATGGCACTGTTTCAGGAACAATTTGCCAAACATTTTATCCGTATCTTCTGATGCACCACTCGTTTTCCAGTTGATAATCTCTTCTTTTTCCTGCACTGTCAGGTCTAAATCCACATCTGGTGCCTGTGTTACAAGATCCGGCTCCATCTTCCCTTCTTTTTCGGAAGAAAGTACACGAACTCTGTTTGGAAGATAGTCGTTCACTTCCATAAAACGGATCGCACAGATTCTGTTGAACCAGGTATAAGCTACTTCTTCTACAACTGCCTCAAATCCACGGGATTCAATCTGGGATACCAGTCGTCTTCTCTGTTCACACTGCCTTTTATTCAGTGTTACTTCTGTTCCTGCAACCGTCTGATATACTTCAAAATCTGCTCCCTTGGTAATCGGTTCACTGCAGGATTTCTCTGTGATACCGAGCATACCGGCTTTATCTGTAACAGAATCAATCAGTTTTTTTCTTGCTTCTATGGCAAATTTCTTTATCGCATTCTTGTTCATGTACTGTTTCCTCCCACTGGAATGATTAGCTTAATGTAATAATCGTATTTTCATCCAGCTCGTTTAATAATTTTTTCCTCATCTCTGCCAAGAACTCATCAATATCCTGTTCATTTTCAATCAAATAGGTTCTCGCACCTGCCACGTTACTGATAGATACATTCTTACGTTTCTTTGGCTTTAGCTGCACTGGCGGTGTTACTGGCTTCGGTGGTTCTGTATGACCGCCACCTGTAGGTGGTGTTACCGGAGGTACAGGATGTACCGGTTTTGGACGATGTGCTTCTTCATACTCTGTGATCTCATCCATGCAGCGAAGCTTCAATGTATCACTTTCTAGTCTAATATTCTTCACTGCCGCAATCTCATGAGATGTATCCAGTTTCTGTTTTAATTCTGCAAAGGCATTTACGAACTTATCTCTGAATACAGGTGCAAATTCTTTTTCATCCAGTGTATGTAACACTTTTTCCAGATCATCATCCACGATTGGGCGCATCTCTTCTGCTTCTTTTTCCAGTAAAGTTCCATACTGCTGTACGAATTTCATAGACATATCTGGCAGTTTTTGAATCTGTCCAAATGGTTTTTTTGCTGTCACAATGGCTTCCATCTGGGCAACATTATCCATGATTTCCTGTTCTCGGACATAGGTCTTACTGTTTTCAAACATCTGGATCTGTTCCAATGCTTTTTCGAAGATCTTTTTCTGACCGCCTTTAAAGAAATCGAATACCGGTGCAGTATCATCTGCATCGTCTAACAGATCATCTCGCTTTTTATCTACTGTTTTAAAGAACTCTACCGGCTCTTTGATTGCAAGAAGTTCTTCCAGATTTTTCTTCGCCTGTTCCATTAAGGATTTGCATGGCAGCTTCGGATTTACACGATATTCAATCATGATTTCACCGAATGTATCCAGTTTATCCTGTGCTTTATTCTTAAAACTTCTCATGATGGTATCGTCATCATCGCTGGATAAGGAATAGCCAAAATAATCCTTCAATATTTCTTTTACGGAACGAATCTGTCCGTCTGTCGCCCGTTCTCTAATATCAATGAGCAGTTTCTCGACAAATTCACGTTTTGTCAGGTAACGTACCAGTTCATCTTTTGTATTGGACAACATAGATAAACTCTGGCTGTTATAGGTAAGTGATACTCTTCCCATCTTAAAGAGCATAGCAACCAGCCACTGCACATCTTTCGGATCAAAGCCATACGGAGCTGCCCCGAATTTATCCTGCAGAGATTTCAGAGAAGTCTTCATATGTCTTGCGTTGTTAAGACCGATGACCTGAATCACTTCTTCCAATGCTAATTTATTCGGTGTTGTATCACTGGTTCCAAGGAAAGAAAGCTGTCCATCGTTGCCATTGAATACGGCAGCGATATCGGAAAGCTCCGGAGCTGTCTCCATATAGGTCAGCTTGTTATACTGCATAGCTACTAACTTGCCAAGTGCTTCATTGATACGGCTTGCCGGCTCTTTGGCTGAAATATTTGCTCTATCACCATTCACATAGATATCTGCATGTTTCAGGGCATCCTCAATAAAGATGCGAATACGGTCTTTCTTTTCAATACGTTCATCTTCTTTTGCACGGCGAATGCTGTCAAAGCTTCCTCTTGCGCCAGAAGCATTTTTATTCAGGAACTTATAAATTTTGATAGAGTCGGTAATCTCATCCAGGAAGGTACTATCGTTCGGTAATTTTACAATTACACTATGTTCCTGTGCGGAAAGCATACGCAGAGCAGAATCCGGATAATCTTCTCCATATGGTGTGATGATGGATACTCCAATATCATTGGACTGATTTCCCTTGAAGTACCGGTCATCTACTTTCTGATTGAATGGGAATAAATAACGGCTGCTGTAACGATATTTCTTATCTGTAAAGATTTCCTCGAAGATTACAGTAGATGCCTCTCCGATAATCTCACCCATTTCTACGGATTCGTTATTGATGGCATTATTGATTTCCTGCTCTTCATTGGTCAGGAAGATATAGATTTCTCCATTCTTCTGTACCAGTGTCTCCCGGATCAGTTTCTTTAAGGATTCTTCGATCTTTCCACGGATTTCAATACGGTCATCGTCAATATTGGAAATCATCAGCGTAGTAAGGTTATCTACATTTGCTTTGATCTCTTTGACGTATTTAATCATAAACAGCACTTTCAGCAGTTCCACATCGAACTCGTTCAGTCTGCTGTTATCCTCTGCATCCATAATGACCTGGCTGTGCTGATGGTCAATGAATTTATGCAGCGGATCATAGAAATAGCTGAACGGTACCAGTACACCTTCCTGGCTGTCCTTTAACCGGATTGCAGATTCCTGGAACAGTGCCAGCATAGAACGGGACTGGTCGGATAAATGCTTTCCGCTGGCTCCATGAGTACGTACCGCTGTCAGTACCTGTCCAAGTAAGTTGAACTGGTATGGAATAAACGGATAGCAGTCCGCAAAATCTGTTTTATCTGTATATAATTTCTTATCTGCTGTATCTGCTGTAAATGTGATCAGATTCTTGATAATGGATTCTTTCTGCTCATATAACAGCTTCAATGCAGACTCTGCAATCTCATTTTTCTCCAGGATACGTTTACGGATAACTTCATCTACATTGGATGCAGACAGGGATAATCTGGTATCAAAACGTCCTTGAATCTTGGAGAAGTCATTGCCTTTTGTCTTTGTGATAGAATCAATATCTTCCTGGCTGGTAACGATGACCCATGCTTTTCCTCTGCAGACAGTTCCCAGATCTTCTACGATGGTCTGCAGATTCAGCATTAACTGTGTATCATCCGCAATGTACTGTCCGATCTCATCTACAAGAAAAATAACGTGATGGTTCGGTCCTTTTTTCTCACAGTACTCTTTGACCAGAGATACAAACTTCTCAATACTGAGGTCATAGCTTCCCTTTGCATTCTTACACCAGTTGCGGGCAGCCTCTTCACTCATGAAATCCATAGCCACGATTGTTTTTACGATTTTATCCTGAATAACTGCAAAAGCCTGTCTCTTTTTCTCCCAAGGTGCCCCTGCAATCTCTTCAAATTTCTCTTTGAACTCTTCAAATCTGCCTTCGTTATCCAACTGACGTTCAAATTCTGCAAGATATGGAATAGATCCGCAGTATCCCTGCATTTCATTAAATACCTTCATGAAAACTTCCACGATGGCTTCTTTCCCTGATCCAACCTTTGCAGATCCTTTGGAATCAATATTAAAGAGCATGACATCAGAAGAAATCGTTCCAGAATTGGTCATCTTGGCAATCAGCATCGGATCGTCAATTTTCTTTCCGTCTGTAAAGTATTCAATAGCTCTCTTTCCTTCTACCACACTATTTTTTAACAGATAAGAAAGAATCTTTAAGAAGTGAGATTTACCACTTCCAAAGAAACCGGAGATCCAGACACCCATTTTGTCTGTATTGTTATTGATCCCCTTTTCATAGTTATCGAAAAAATCACGGAAATGTTTTAACAATTCTTTTGTTACTACATATTCGTCCAATTCCTGATATACGTTTTCTTCATCAGACTGACCAACTTTGATTACGCCCTTAATATCACGGTCAATCTGTTTCTCAAACATCTCTTTAATCTGCATTTTTCTTCTCCTTTGTTTTACACAAGCCGGAATGCCCGGTAATAATTTCTGGAATCCATCGTTCCAAATAATTTCAGATCCTGTCCGCTGTATTCTCCAGGATAAAACATCACAACCGGAACACTGTCCAGTACCTGATGTAAATTGTTCAAAATATTATGGCTTGCAATGATCGGATGGCATTTTCCAACTCCTGTCAGAAAAATCACGCTGTCTGTCAGATCTTCCTGTAAAATCTTTGAGATAATCAGGTTCAGTTCGTTCGTTTCATCCAGTCCCAATGTCTCTACCAGACTGTCTGCCATATCAAAAAAGCCATTGTCTTTTTCCAGATCAAAGAAGGCTCCCAGATATCCTTCTTCCTCCAACACCTGAATCATCGTATGAAACAGGTCGAATTCTATGATTTTAAAATCTTTATTGCCATTATTGATTCTGTCTTTTAAGTATGCGATATGATTGCGCACTTCCAGTTCAGCTCTCGGATCGTAATCAAACACATAATATCCGACTTCATTTCCAAGTCCTTTATTTTCACGGAAAGACTTTTCAGAAATCTTATCCTCAATCCGGTTCAGTCTTTCTTCCAAATTTAATCTTGCCATCCTTAGACTCCCTTCACTGCCTTCAAGTATTCGCCAAGCCCATTTGCAGTCAGTAATTCCTCTGTACGGTAATCAATATGAATTGGCTTGATTGTTCTTGGTTTTGCACTGCTTTCCAGTAATCCTGCCTCAAACATCATTCTGGTAAAGCACTGTTTTAACTTCCGTACTGCAGTATCCGTCCAGCTGGCAACCACATCGCTCTGCATTGCCTTATCTGCAAAAAAGACATTCAGATCCCGGTCTGTGATCTCTTTTTCTCCTAATCGAATCTTTTCGTCGTATACTTCATGTAAAAACTCAAAAAATAATCTGCTATCCATCAGAATTGCAATCAGATTCAGAATCTTTGCGGTTTCTACATCACAAGTGATAAATGCCTGTAATACTGCTTCTGGTAAGGCTGATACCCTTCGGTACGTTCCATTCAACACCTCATAAGCTCGATATTCTGCTTTCACCTGATAGATATTTTCCTCCCAGGCAATCTTGCGGATATCTGCCTTGCTAAGTCCTTCCAGAATATAAGCTGCTGTTTTTCTGGACTCTTGCAGCCAGAATAATTTTGATGTAAGTCCTGCACTGTATTCCATTACTGTCCACCATCCTTTGTTTCCTGGCACAGCGGACATTCGCAATCCGCTTTCGCTACTTGCTCATGAACGCAGCCACCTTGCGGCTTGCGTTCATAATGGACAATATCTCCGAAATCACAATCTAACTTCTCGCAGATCTTTTCCAGAACCTTCATGGAAACCAGCTCTCCATTGGTCATTTTTGCCACAGTACTGCTGCTGATTCCCACCTGGTTCATCATATCCACTTTTTTCATATTTTTATCAATTAATAACTTCCATAATCCATTGTATGATACTGCCATATGTATTCCCTCTTTGTTATACAAAACTTATGGTTTTCCTGTATTTTGAAAGTATATTATTTCTTTTCGTCCTTATACTCTCAATCTTTATTATTGTATCATACTGTATATTTTTCTTCAACGATAAGTGCAAATGATAGCTTCGACTTTGCGAAAGATTCATTTAAAAAATCTAATGACAGCACATAAGATTTGTTCCTATTCTTCCAAATACATTTTTAGTGCGTTATAGCAGTTCAGTGTCTCATTGTCTGCATCATTGAAATTCTGGGAATAGGTCTGCAGACTTCCTGTTGGATCCGTAACCAGATTTGTCAGTGATATATAGGCATCATATAACTTTAAAAGGGATTCATAAGCATCTTTATACTCTTCTGGTGGATTCTTTAATTTCTTCATCAGGGAGTTTACAGTATCTTTATTGCTATTGATATCCGCTATTTGTCCACTGAAACTGCTATCTGAAAAGAGATTTTGCAGGACATCATTAAAGTCAGATACAAAGTATCCATCCGGTTTTGTATATTTATTTGTCGTGCTATCACTTTCTTTATAAATTGCGTTGTACCATACCTGCTTGATCAGATTACCGCATGTTTCCGCATCACTGGCTCCTGAAAGCATGGAATATGCTGCCATATTCAAATTTGTCCCATATTTCTCGCTTTGTTTCTGGGCCTCTGTCACTGCCTTCGCTGCCACATTCTTCTTATGTGTCTGTACTCCAATGGCTGTGATGATTGCCGCAACAAGAACTGCTATCGTTGCAATCACAATTATTTTCTTTGATTTTTTGGTTATCTTCACACCGGTGACTTCTACCTGCTGTGGAGTTTTTTCTGTCTCAATAATGTTTTCTATTGGGCAACCGCATTTCGGACATATATCCATTCCTTCTTCCAGTTCCGCTCCGCAGTCCGGACAGTATTTCTTTTCTTCTGGAACCAACACGGTTCCACAATGCACACATTTCTTCGCCTTATCTGATATTTGCTCGCCGCAATTCGGGCATGTTGTCATAGCCATAATCTTTTTCCTCCAAATTTTTCATTTTCAATTCCGTCTCTACCATTTCCAGTAGTTTTTCCAGTCTATTTTTTTCCTTCTTTATATGCCTGAATCTCATCCGCCCAATGATCGTCCATAAAATCCATCATTGCATCATTATCAACAGCCTTTGAAATTGCTTTTCCTACAGCTTTAAAATTTAATTCAACGCCCTTGGAATCATTTTCATAAGTTACAGATCTGTTTCTGGCAATCCCTATCTTTTCAGCCTCTCTTCCTGCATCAATATTGGCACCCAGGAACAGAAATTCCCATCCACATTCTTTCTTAGCTTCTATCTTTCGCTTGATCTGCTCCTGTGTGAAATGCTCACTGGAATTTTCTAATCCATCTGTAGTAATAACAAATATGATTTTTCCTGCCCTGTGATCCTCTGGGAGATGTTTCTGTACATTTTCCATTTTTTCAATCGCTGTTCCAACTGCATCTAATAAAGCGGTACAGCCACGTACAAAGTACTCCTTCTCTGTGAGTGGTTCGATGATCTCCACCGGGAATCTGTCATGGATGATATCTACTTCATCATCAAATAAAATAGTAGTCACATTCACTTTCTTTCCCTGTGCCTTTTGTTTTGCGATCATGCCATTAAAGCCACTGATCGTATCACTTTCCAAGCCACCCATCGATCCACTTCTGTCCAAAATAAAAACCAACTCAGTTAATTCTGTATTCATGTGATTTCCTCCTTACTAGCTTGTTCTTCAAGCCATTGTGGTATCCCCTTTTGGGATTTCCTCCTCTGATATTTGTTGTTAATCACATTTTATCTACAGAACCAACTGGGTTGGTCGCCTGTCAGGTGACATTGCACCAAAATATTTTGTTAAAACACTGGTTGTCCATACGCATCCAGCACATCATTGATTTCAAACATATCATAAATCTTATTCTGCAAGAAATATGCCACGATAATATCTGTTTTTGAACTTCTGGATAATGCGAAACCGGCACTTGCCAGTAAATCCTTTGCTTCATCCAGGGATAATTCCAAGGCAATCGTAAAAGCCAGTACCGTTTTTTTATTTGGAACATAATTGACATCTTTCCGGATTTTTGAAAAATGTCGACGATCCACATATGCCTTTGTATATGCTTCTGAATCAGTCATACCACGCTCATCGATCATTCGGAGTAATCTCTGTGAAAATGTTTCCTCCAGCTGATTCATCAGATTATCAATGTTTCTGTTTACTGACATCGTAGAAGACATACCTTTTTGTATTTTCGTCTTCTGCATCGTTGAAACATCAAATTCTTCTGGTAATGCTTTTTCTGAAAAACTGCTTTCTTTTACCGGCTCTTCCTGTAAAGCCTTTTCTTCGGCTCTCTTTTTCCGGAATTTTGTAATTTTATCAAAAATGGATTTCATTTCTTTATCCATTTTGATATCATCTTTTACTGGCTCATAATACTTGTCTATGTATTTCCCTACCTCGTCAATCAGCTTCTGATCTGCCATAATCTGTACCGCCTTTTATAATTCTTAATCATCGTAATGATTGAATCCACCTAAAAATCCTGGATTGCTATGCCCCCGCTTATGCCCCTTATCATCATAATGGTTCAAACCGCCAAAGAATCCTGGACGACTCTCACCTATTTTGTGCCCGTTATTATCATAATGATTCATGCCACCAAAAAAGGAAGGCGAACTATGTCCGATTTTCTTTCCATTTGTATCATAATCGTTCATACCACCAAAGAATCCCGGTCGGCTCTCGCCTACTTTTTTTCCGTTTGCATCATAATGATTTATGGATCCAAATAACCCTGGTCTGCTATATCCTTTTTCACTCATAATGTCATCCTCCTGACTCTATTAGCCTCTTGTTTGATCTCAGAATAACACACTTTTTTCATTTGAAAGTCGCATAACAGGCGACATTCTTTTATTTCATTTACAAACATTATACCATTTATAATTCTTCCGACAATACGCAAAAAAGCCGGAAGTCACAATATTATCCGTGATCTCTGACTCATTGTGCTTATACTACACTGTCCTTACACCCCGATCAGCTCTTCTCTCCGGCTTATCTTTTTCTGTGCTACTGCTTTTCTTGCAAGAACACAACGCTTAATTTCACCATGATCCGCCCTGTTCCCGGAGGTATGGAATACTTTCCTTAAAACTCTTTGCAGAATTTTTGATAAATTTCCTTTTTTTGCTTGCAAAAGAGCAATTCATCTGTTAAAATGGTGACTGTTGATAAAAGGAGGTGCTATTCATGGCTAAATGTGCAATCTGCGATAAAGGAGCTCATTTCGGAAACAATGTGAGTCATTCCCATAGAAGATCCAACAAAATGTGGAAATCTAACGTTAAATCCGTCAGAGTAAAAACAACTGCCGGCGGAGCAAAGAAAATGTATGTATGTACTTCTTGTTTAAGATCCGGAAAAGTTGAAAGAGCGTAAGTAATATCGTATGCCCCCGTAGAATGCGGGGGCTGTTTTTTTATCTTTAAGACAGATAAATCACAAGCGGGAAGTATGCCAAGTGCACACTTCCCGCTTATCTGCAAAACATATGATATCCGCACAGCAGACATATGACTGCCATTGCGATCACAATAAAATTCTCTGTAATAAGAATACCAAGAACCATGCCCACACCAATAAAAAACAGCATAAAACCAGTTAGCTTTCCCACTCCTGTCTGCTCATTTCCTGTTTTTTATTACAGTATATGCATGAAATCTAAATGGAATACTACTCTTCTTTCCCGTCTGTATCCTCAGCATTGCCTGCACCTGGCGCAAAACGGTTCACAAAATCCGGCACCATATCCAGAACCTTGGTAAGGCCATCCTGATTTTTTACGTTTACAAGTTTGGTGCTTCCATTCTGGATCACAAGTACTGCACAGGGAGACATCTTTCCGGCAAGACCTCCGCCGCCGTTATTCTTCTTGTCCCCTTCAAAAGCTCCGGCTCCCACGCCGAAGGATACATCGACCAGAGGAAGGATAATGGTATCACCTACATGAATGGCATCGCCAACCACTGTTTTGGCCGATACAAAGCCATCCATTCCTTTAAATAATGAATTCACGGTATCTTTGAAATTATTCTCTTTCTCCATGTTTTACCTCCTTATGTCTCCATCGGTGGATGACGTATTTTATATTTTTATTGAAATAAAGCTCTGCTGCTGTTTTGAGAACTACAATTCCATAAATCCTTCCCTTTAACAGGATCTCTCCCTCAAGAACATTTTCATCATCAAAAAGGGGCGCTACTTCAATCTTGTTTTTATGAAAAGGAATCGTCATTCCTAATACAGCCAATACCATACCTGTAACTGCCGGATCTTCATTGCCAAATAAGATTTTTCCGGTGATTCTTGTCGGAAGCACATGATAAATCAGTTTTTTTGCATTTTTCCACAGAAAGGAAAGAGCCTCTCTGGTTCGGGGATGGTCTAAAAATTCCTTCCACCAGTTTATCTTATCACAGAAATTCCGGATTGTTAATGCAAGACTTTGAATTTTTTTCAGAATCCTTTTGGGGATTCCAAGAAAATTCTGTATGATTCGGATCAGCTTTCCAACTGCCGTTTTTATTTTTCCCACTATATTTGAAATTAAATCTGAAATCTTTGTCCGAAGCTTCTTTTCATCTTCCGATATTTCTTCGGAAATCGATATCGGCTCCATTATTACCTTTTCCGAAATTTCATTTATATCTTCAACAGTATCTTCCTGAGGCTCAGACATTTGTAACTCTGCTGCATCGTTCTGCTGTTCGCTTTTTGATATCTTTTCATGACTTCGGGAAGCCTCTGTCTGTTTTTTTGCATTTTGATTTCCGGAGTTGGAAAGAGATCTAGGTTTCTTTTTTTTACGAAACAGATTTTTAAATTTTTCCAAAGGAATCCCTAAAAAACATAATTTTGTTTTCAGAACGCCCTGCTCCCAGAATACCTGTGCAGAAATTATATGAAGCAGCCAGCTCACTTCACCGGTAGCATGTATTTCACGAAGACTATCCGTACGGTCTTTTTTTAATTTCCCTCTGTATCTGATCGGACAGAATAAAAGAAGCAGCAGGATCAGAAAGATCAGCCCGATCAGAATCCCCAGAAGGATCAATATCCATTTTATTATCAGCCATAATATATGCAGCATTGGTTCACCTGTTTTTCAGATATTCTTTTATTTTAAAATTTCCAGTTTCGGTATAAACCTGTTCGATCATATCCTGTACCATCTGTATAGCACCGGATTTTCCTCTGGCCATTCCAACGATCAAAGAACAGGTGGCTCTGGCGCTTCGCTGTACAAGCATGCCTGCAGGAAGAATTTCCAAAATATTTCCGGGATTATCAGACAAAGTAACAACGTAGATATCCGGCACGAATTTGCCAGCAGTGATCCTGGTTCTTATTCTAGTAGGATTTTTTACATCATTTCCTATGTAATAGTTTTTCATCCATTTCAGCAATCTGCCCTCACCTCCGTTATAATGCCAAACAGGGCTGCGTATGTACACAGCCCTGTCCTGTTGTTAAAAATACTTCTGCTGTTTCGCCCAGACGCCCTCACTTCGCATTTCCAGATACTCCTGATAGGCCTGTTCCACGATATGCTTCTCGTTGGAAAAACGGAGAAGATGATAGATCTCATGAAACTTATAGTATCCGGAATCTACAAAATATTCCTCTCGCTGGGGTTTGCTATGATAATTATCAGCTATCATGAGATACCAGTGTACCTCTTTCATTACCACGTCCTCCGGAACGGTGAAATTATACTGGCTCTTACCGATATATTTCACGATAGAGGCCCGAACACCTGCTTCTTCCATTACTTCACGTAAAGCAGTCTGTTCAAAAGTCTCTCCTTTTTCTACAGTTCCTTTGGGAAGCACCCATCCTTCATAACGGTTCCTGTAGGATTTATACAATGCCAGGATCTTACCCCGATGAATTACCACACCGCCACAGCTTGTTGCTTCTATCATATTGCAATCCTCCTGTAATGCGTGTGTCTTTTGCACTGGCTATAGTATACCTCTTTTTCACCTTATAGGCAAGGGGCAAGAAGCAGATACTGTTCTCAATTTAATCGAAATAATATGCATCAAAAACATCGGCCGCAATGGGAACTGCCGCTTCACTTCCGGTTCCGCCGTTTTCCACGATCACTGCAATGGCGATATCCGGATCATCTACATTAGAATAACCCACAAACCAGGAATGACTGGAGCCATTTTCATCAAACTCCGCAGAACCGGTCTTTCCGGCAACAGTATATCCTCGTCCGTTCAATGCGGAAGCCGTACCGTTTTCAACTACATTTTTCATTAGTTTTCCAAGGATATTGGCTTCATTTCTTGTCATCAGACGTTTGTATTCTGTTTTTTCTGTTTCCCTGACCGTATCACCGGAATTATTCACGATCTTATCGATCATGGTTGGCTTCATCAGTACACCATCATTGGCGATGGCACTTGTGATCAATGCCATATGCATCGGAGAAACAAGAGTATTACCCTGGCCGATCGAGGTCTGCATCACAAGTGCATTCGGAGAATCTTTATCAAGGGTAAAGCGACTGGTTTTATAGGAATTCAGCGGAAGCGCCCTATTAAAGAGCAGATCCTCTGCAGTACTTTTCAGAGTATCTCCTCCCAGACCAAGTCCCATATCTGCAAATGCACAGTTACAGGAATGTGCAAATGCGGAATAAAAATCCTCCTGTCCATGCACTGCCCCATTGTAACACTGGATCGTGTGGTCATCCACTGTGATACTTCCCTGACACAGATAGGAATATCCCTCCAGTGATCCCTTTTGTCTGAAATAATCCAGTGCCGTGACGATCTTAAATGTTGATCCCGGAGGATAAGCTCCATTGGTTGCACGGTTTAAAAGGCTACTGTTACTTTCATCATTAACAAGGGTATCCCAGTTCTGTGCGATCGTGTTCGGATCAAAATCCGGTTTGCTCACCATAGCCAGGATACGTCCGGTGGATGGCTCCAGTACAACTACCGCTCCTCTGCGGTCTCCCAGAGAATTGTATGCTGTTGTCTGAAGATCTGCATTCAAACTGGAGATCACGGTATCACCCTGATTCTTTTTTCCCAGGAATTCATTTTTCATCTGTTCCAGAAAAAATGAATGGGAGGTGAGAAGCTGGAAATTTGCTTCCGATTCCAAACCACTCTTACCATTGGTATCATATCCTACTGCATGTGCAAAAATATTGGAAAACGGATACGTTCTCTCTTCTGTTCCATCTTCATACACATTGGTCTGTGCCAGGACCTCACCATCCGAAGACTGGATACTTCCACGTACTACCCGGTCCGAAAATGTATCCTGACGGGTGTTGTACGGGCTGTTGATAAAATCTTCGCTTTTTATGGCGTCAAAATAGACCAGATATCCGATCAGACTGACAAAGATCAATATAAAGAAGGCCGATACAAAGGTTAAAGGCCGGTTCTTTTTTCTACGGAGTCTGGCGATTTCTCTTTCTCTCAGGCGTTGCTCTCTTTCCTCTTCTTTCAATCGTTTCTTTTCGCTGCGTTTCAATTTGTTCGTCCTCATCTTCCCTCAGAATATACAGTCCCTGAATGATCGCAAGCATCAGGATGGTACACATGACAGAACTGCCTCCGTAACTCACCAGTGGAAGTGTAACTCCTGTCATTGGAATAAACTTGGTTGCACCGCCAATGGTCAGAAATACCTGAAAAGCATATTCTGTTCCGAGCCCCAGTGCGATCAGTTTATAAAACGGATTCCTGATCTTTAGTGCAATAGTAACAATCATCAGAAAAAAGCTTGTGCATACAAGAATCAGGCAGATGGCAAAAATGCCACCCAGTTCCTCGCAAATAGCACTGAAGATAAAATCATTTTTTACGACCGGAATCTTCTCCGGAGAGCCCTGACAAAGTCCCATTCCAAACCAGCCTCCGGTTCCGATCGCAAACAGAGACTGCACGATCTGATAACCTTCATTTTGATAGACAGCCATCGGATCCTTCCAGGCACTGACTCGCTGACGGACATGTCCAAAAAGATGATATGCGATCACCGAACCAACGCATCCTCCGCCAAGTCCCAGAAATAAATAGCTCGGATTTCTGGTTGCCACATAGATCAGTACAAGGTAGGTGACAAAAAAGATTACTGCACTACCCAGATCCCTGGAAAGAACCAGGATCCCTACATGGATCACTGCAACGATCGTAGCCAGTACTACTTTGCGAAAATCCACCTTGGTACACAGAAGTGATGCCATAAAAAATACGAAGGTTATCTTGATCACCTCGGAAGGTTGGATTCCCATAAGAGAAAGCTTTGCACCGTAGCTTGTGCTTGCCAGAACAAGAACTGCCGCCAGAAGTACAATACCAATTCCGGCATAAGCCCATGTAAGATCCTTTAAAAATTTCATTTTTCGTATCATTACCGGTATCACCAGTGATACTGCACTACCTGCGGCCACGATCAGAAGCTGCTTAGTTGCAGACGGAAGTGAAAGCCGGCAGAGCATGATAAATCCTACGCTCAAGAGCATACACATATTATTTAAAAGAAGCAGCGATGCATTCTGATAAATAATTCGATAAAGGATCTGGATCGCTGCAAAAAAGATCATCATTTCGATATAGAACAGGATGACCCTGAAATCCATGCTTTTTAAATAGATCACAAGAAATGCTGTAAAATCAATAAAAAAGATCATGGTCAGCTGCTGATGGAGCAGTTCTCTCTTTTCTTCCTCATCCTGCCGCCACACCATATAAAAACAATGAAAGGTATAGACGATCATCAATGTGAGGATCACATACTTAGATAATTCTGTAATTACATTAATCATACACTTTTACTCGGCTCCTCTTTTAAAATGGCCTTTTGTATACCTGCGTCCGGAAGGTTTTCCGTTTTCCTGATAAACCGTCAGGAATTCTTTCAGGATCGCTTTTGCTTTCTCTGGCTCTTCGATCGTAAATGCCAGTCGCAAAGAGTGAAGGTTCAATTTTTTTACCTGATCTTTTTCACCCGGAAGTCCGTAAGGAATGCTGTTATAAATGATATTATAACAGTATTTTGCTTTTTCGGAGATGTTTTTTCCCCATGGATCACAACTGCATTTTACCGGAAATTCACTGTTATAGCGGTCTTTCAGATAAGCCGTCTCATATTTTCCTGTACATCCGAAAAGATTCTTCCTTACACACTGCGCGGAAAGCATCAGTGGGATATAACCATATAAAAGCAGCTCCGAAGAAGTATTATCTCTGTGTTTCAGTTCACCCTCATTCAACTCAAGGGGGACTGTATTTCGAAGAACTCCCTCTTCCCGCCAGAAATCAACACTCTGATCATTCCAGGTATACATGGATGCATCCAGGATACATTTTTCGCCATATCCCATTTTTTTCAGTACGGCGTAAGATTCCAGGTTTCTTACCAGAAAGCCCTTCATACCCTGCTCCAACCATTTTTGAGCTGATCGAAGCCACTTTTCGGGGATTTCTCCGCGATGGATATGTGGAGTAGAAAGATATAATTCACTACTTGCAGCAAGTTCCGGTGAAAAATATTTTTCCATAGTATCAAAAGGAAAATAAAAACCTGTAATCCCCGGTTCGTTCAAAAGTATTTCCGCAGTATCCGAACGTTCACAGGATACATATACAGGCAGGCTGTCTGTTACCCTTTTGTGACAGGCAGTCTGATTCTGAGATTTCGTCTGCTGCTTCGTAACCTGTGCTCTCTTCTGACATCCGATCAGTGCTTCCCGCAGCTGACTCAGAGCATCTCTTCGTACTTCATTGAGAACTTTAACCGGAACAAAAATCCTTCCATTTATTTCAATGTTCAGATCCTCCCACTGAAAATCTGTATTTCCCAGTTTCTCCATCTGCTGACGGATCCTCTGTTCTTCCATTGGCTGATTTTTAGCAAACTGTACCTCACCGCCCATAGCAGTTACTGTCTGGCCCTTGCAGGTTATTTCCAGTATAACAGGACTTTCAGGAGAAAGTATTAAATTCCCATGAATTTTTTCTTTTATTTTTCTGATCTCCGGCTGGATATTACCGGATTTTTTTTCATTGGCAAAAGCCATCATTTCCGGCCCGCGATACATATCATAGTATCCTTTGCAGGATCCTCCCCGACTGAAAAGCTCAAGAAGATACTTCCGGTCTTTTTCCTGAACGTGATATTCTTTTCCACTTAAATACATATCCAGATATTTTCGATATACTGCCGTGACACCCGCTGTGTACGCCGGCTGTTTCATACGCCCTTCGATCTTCAGAGACATAACACCCGCCTCCAGGATATCCGGAAGAATATCCAGAGTGCAGATATCTTTCAGGCTTAATGCACAAAAATCCTTGTCTCCTTTATATTTTCTGTGATCCATGGTTACACTGTAAGGAAGCCTGCATGGCTGTGCACAGCGGCCACGGTTTCCGCTTCTTCCACCGAAAATACTGCTCATCAGACACTGGCCGGAATAGCTGTAACAGAGAGCTCCATGGATAAAAGTCTCTATTTCCAGAGGACTTGCCTTATGCATGGCAGATATCTCTTCCAGGGAAAGCTCTCTGGCCGGAACCACACGAGTTGCTCCCTTTTCCTCCAGAAACCGCATTCCCTCCGGTCCGGTTACTGTCATCTGTGTGCTTGCGTGAATATCCAGATCCGGAAAATTCCGACGTATAAAAGAAAATACTCCCAGATCCTGTACGATCACCGCATCCAGCCCTGCCTCATAATACGGAAGCAGATATTCAAACAGCTGATCATCCAGTTCACGGTTCTTCAAAAGTGTATTCACAGTAAGATATAATTTACGGTTATGGATATGTGCGGTCTCAATGGCAGTGATCAGCTCTTCCTGGGTGAAGTTCTGCGCATAAGCTCTTGCTCCAAAAGCCGGTCCCCCTACATATACCGCATCAGCTCCGGCACCAATAGCTGCCTCAAAGCTTTCATAAGAACCTGCCGGCGAGAGCAGTTCTGTTATCATATTTTTCAAAGTATTCCCTCATCTCCCATCTGTTAATCAATCCGATGACCATAAAACAAAAGAGGATTACCGAAGCAATCCCCCATCCTTATTTAAGCAGTTCATCAAGTTCTTTCTCCAGTTCCTTCACCTTACCGTCCAGAAGATTCTTCTGTTCCTGAGCTTCCTGTTCTGCCTTCTTCGCCTCTTCAATCTGCATTTTCAAAGAGATCAGTTCATGTTTCAGATCATACATCTCCTGGTCTTTCTGCTGCAGATCCTGTTCAAAAATCTCCGCCTGCTTCTTTGCCTTAAAATAATCATCTGTAATATTCAGACTGAGCAGTGTATGCTTGGTCTCCATGGCCTGTCTGGAGTATCCCGGCATCTGACTCAGCTCACTGATCTTATTATTCATATAGGCTGCAACCTTCTGAAAATATTCCTCGGACTCATACCCGCCCAGAGTAATGATCTTTCCATCGATAACAACCTGTGCTGTATTCTTTACCGCCATTCGTAAAGCCTCCTGAATTTATCTGTTACTGGTAATTTCCTCAATAACATTCCTCTGCATTGCCGATCTTACAACCCGCAATTTCTTTTATTATAACTGATTCCCGCAAAAATGTATAGAAGTTTTTCTATTATTTTGTCGATTACAATATTTTCCTTAAAGATGCAAATGTTTTTCTCAATTATGAGTGTTGGCTTTCATGTGTTCGATCACCCTTTTCCAGGAATCAATACCGCAAGTTCCACTTACCTTTACGCCTGTGTTTTTCTGGAAAACTTTCAGAGATGCTTCTGTATCGTCTCCGAAATGGCCATCCACAGTAACACCAAGTACAGACTGCAGCACGGAAACTGCAACGCCGGAATTCCCTTTCCGGATGATCGGAAGCTGGGTCTCAAATTTTCCTGTCAGAACTACTGCCTTTTCTGAAGTCTGTACAGGATACACTGCTTTTCCGTTCCAATCATAGATGGTGTAGCCCTGTTTCCACTCTTTCTTTGCATTCTCAAGGCTCTTGTATGCTCCAATCTGGCGCTTGCTGTCAGCCCAGGACTTTCTTGTGCGATAATACTTATCTACCGTTGGCGTGGTGGTCTCAGCTCCGATCAGCTGCTTGAACCGATTCCAGTCACCTTTTGCACGGATTGCTGACGGGCAGTTCTTTGCACATACATCATAATGCTGCACAACTCTGTCTGCCGAGATTCCCAGCTGTTTCATAAGCTGTTTGCACACCTGGACTGTATTCTGGAAAGCTTTCTCATAGTTATAGCCTGCCTGGACGCACATCTCGATTCCTACTGAATTTCTATTGTTGACAGTACCGAACAGCCGACCGCCGTAGTTGACGCCCACGTGCCATGCTCCACGGTTGTACGAAAGCGCCTGATACGCCTCTGTGTCGTCCACATATACATGTGCGGAATATCCCTTAAAGTTGCCATTATGCTGTGCTTTTGCATGCGCTTTCGCATTTGCACCTTTCGCATAGTTATCTGTATTGTGAATTACGATATACGCCGGTGTCTGTCCTGCATAGCTGTTGTTGTTACTGATAAGGCTTGTGTTGATATTCATGGTATTACTCTCCTTTTCTGTTTTTGATACCTTAATAGATAATATGTCATTCAGGATGTTGATGATCTTCTGGCCGTAATTTCTGCAGGTTCATTGGTACTTTGCATCGAGATTTTTTAAACATTTTTCATGCTCCTTTACAGTTTTTTTTATGAACGATGATTCTCAATGGGAATAGAACATATCCGATCGGACAGACAGATACTTTGACAATATAATATACTTACCCAGGGAACTGGGGGACGTGCTCTTTACCAAATCCGGACACCTTACGGAGGAGGTGAAGTTTATGAGCGATTACGAGACATTTATGATTATTTTAACTGTTGCTAATCTAATCGTAGTTATACTTACATACGCACATAAAAAATAGCCGTCCTAATCTTTGGCGAGATCAACGGCTATTTTTTAGCTAACTATTGTCGCTGGATTGGGTGAAGTGCAGTCACCTTCCAGCTCCCTTGTTAAGTATATTATACGAAAGGTTAAAATATTTGTCAAATTACATTTTTATAGTATTAAACGATGATTCTCAATGGGAATAAAAAGGGGAAATGCAAATATTTACGCTAGTGAACGCACGGAAAATGTACAGATTATTGCAGTAAAGACATTTGATGATATGATAATGCTTCTCACTTTTTCAAATGGTGAACAGCGACTTTTTGATGCTTCCATATTAAATGACCCCGCTTTTGCTCCATTAACTGATGAAAAAATATTCAAAGACTGCAAAATCGTAGATAGAGTCGTCACCTGGATGAACGAAGATATTGACTGTGCTCCTGAGTATATGTACGAGCATAGTTATGCGTATCCGTCTTTAAAATCCGTAATTTGAATTAAAAGGACTGTGATTTATTTGACCTACGAACAACTTTTAACTACTACCGATCAGGCCGGTCTTACAGTAAAAGAACGTCCACTTCAAAAAATGATGGTCTGATCCGTGGTAATCGCATTGCTATTCGAAAAAGTATTGACATTTAGGCAGAAAAATCCTATGTGTTGAATGAAGAACTTGTTTATGATTTTGAAAATGAATCTGGTACGGGATTATACTCTTTTGATGATGAAATACCGGTATGTGTATATCCTGATTTATCAATCAAAAATTCTGAATTGTTGTAAATAAAAAAGCGCCCCAGTACGCCAATACCGGGACGGTGGAATTGTTATGCGGTTCATCCTCCGGCCAGAATTGACGCACTTGGTAATGTTCTCCGCCCTGCTACCATCTGTTATACAGATGACTGGATTAAGGGGGTTGCGGTCCTTACAGCCTACAAGGCGGGAACATATCAGCCTACTTTTGCAGAAGTGTTCGAAGATTTTTACAAATGGAAATTCGAAAACACAAGACATAAGAGGCTTTCCTGGCAAGCAAGGAACAATTACCGGGTGACCTTTACTTTGTCGACAAATCAGGACGAGGATATCCAAGATGGGTATATGCCAGCACGGAAGCCATTCTTCCACGTGGAGTTCTGTTAAGGAAACCTGTCTGCAAAAGATAGGGTTCATACACGTCTTCCAGTGTTCCGGAGTCTTCTCCGATTGATGCGGCAAGTGTTTCAAGCCCCACTGGTCCGCCCTGAAAATTCAGGATCAAGGTCTGGAGAATGCGGCGGTCTGTTTTATCAAGGCCATACTGATCTACTTCCAGAAGATCCAATGCGAAGCAGGCAACATCGTAGGTGATCACACCATTATACTTCACCTGGGCGAAATCACGTACTCTCTTCAGAAGACGGTTGGCCAGACGGGGGGTTCCTCTGGAACGCTTGGCGATCTCGGCAGCTCCATTGGGTTCGATTTCCACGCCAAGCACCTGAGCGGAACGTAGAATGATCGTCGTCAGTTCTTTTTTATCATAAAACTCCAGTCTCTGTGTTACGCCAAAACGATCACGAAGCGGCGCGGAAAGAAGACCTGCCCTCGTTGTTGCACCTACCAATGTAAACTTCGGAAGATCCAGACGAATGGAACGGGCGGATGCTCCCTTGCCGATCATGATATCGATAGCAAAATCTTCCATTGCCGGGTAAAGAACCTCTTCTACCTGTCGATTCAGTCTGTGTATCTCATCTACAAACAGCACATCTCCTTCCTGAAGGTTGTTCAGGATCGCAGCCATTTCGCCTGGCTTTTCAATCGCAGGACCTGATGTTACCTTCATATGTGTTCCCATCTCATTGGCAATGATCGCGGAAAGTGTAGTCTTTCCCAGCCCCGGAGGTCCATAAAACAGCACATGATCCAGTGAATCATGACGCTGCTTTGCTGCTTCGATATAAATTTTCAGGGTATCTTTTGTTTTCTGTTGACCAATATACTCATCCAGACTCTGAGGCCTTAAATTTCCCTCCAGGGAAAAATCCTCTTCTGTAACATCTGTTGTAATGATCCTGTTCTCCATTTGCTATGCTCCGTTCTATTTCATTTCAGTGCGAGCATGTTTGCTCTTACTCACGGCGGTGACATGCTCCCACCACTTAAATCTTACGATTTTGAAGTGGGGGCTTCCTGCT
>ERZ773133.616-NODE-616-length-48637-cov-8.766910_pt1 | contig 48637 bp, 41 predicted proteins | sample MGYA00580861_ERZ773133 | MGnify/ENA primary metagenome ERZ773133 (study PRJEB29015, sample SAMEA2737844) | human gut metagenome | biome: human gut; feature: human-associated habitat; material: faeces | place: China | collected 2012 ...
GCTCGGGCCGCTAGCGTGTTCTTCGTCGTGTACGCCCTGGCCATGTTCGTCACGCGCCCCTTCACCGGCCGCGCCTTCGACCGCGTGGGGCCGCACCCGGTCATGGTGCCGGCGTTCGTGTCGTTTGCTGCGGGCATGGTGGTGCTCGCCTTTGCGGCCAACGATTGGATGATCCTGGGTGCCGCGGCCCTGCTCGGCTTCGGCGTGGGTACCGTGCAGTCGTGCGGGCTCGCCATGGCCGTGCGTGTGACGAGCGACGCGCGGCTGTCGGTGGCCAACGCCACGTTCTACATGCTGCTCGACGTGGGCGTGGGCATCGGCCCCATCCTGCTGGGCATCGTGGCGCCGCTTTTGGGGTACGCGAACCTGTACCTCTGCATGGCCGTCGTGGGCGTTTTGGCCCTGGCTCTGTTCCTCGTCGTCGCCAAAACCGAAAAGGGCGCACGGTAGGGGAGGGCTCTCGCGCCCGCGTCTCCGTCTCTCGGCAGACAATGAAAAAGCCGCTCCGAAGAGCGGCTTGCTTGTGCGGAAAATGGCTGGGGTACTAGGATTCGAACCTAGGTAGCTGGTACCAAAAACCAGAGTCCTGCCGTTGGACGATACCCCAGTGCCGTATCGAACGAGAAGTGGTGGGCCCTGCGGGGATCGAACCCGCGACCTTGGGATTAAAAGTCCCCTGCTCTGCCAGCTGAGCTAACGGCCCGCGGGTGGCATTGTACCACGGTCTGGGGCTATTCCCAACTCCATTGGCCGTTCTGGAAAATCACAACTTCACGTCCATCAGGCGTAATGCCCGTAATATCGATATCGTCCGTGCCGATCATAAAATCGACGTGCGTGCTCGAGACGTTAACGCCATGCTCCAGGAGCTCCTCCTTGGACATGTCATACCCACCCTCGATGCATTCGGGGAAACCGACACCCAGCGCGAGATGGCAGCTAGCGTTCTCATCATAGAGCGTGTCATAGAATAGAACGCCACTTTCACGGATCGGCGTGTTCTTGGAGATAAGCGCGACCTCACCCAGATGAGCGGCACCTTCATCGGTGTCAATAATGCTCGCAAGCGTCGCCTTACCCACGCGGGCATCGTAGTCCACTACGCGGCCCGCCTCGAACTTAATCCAAAAATCGTCAACCTTGTTACCGTGGTGAATGAGCGGCATAGCCGAATACACGATACCGTCGGCACGCATACGATCAGGCGAGGTGAAGACTTCCTCGGTGGGAATGTTGGGGAAGAAGGGGTGCCCATCGGGCGTCTTGCCCTTGCCGCCGGCCCACTCGTGACCTTTCGTCATGCCAATCGTCAGATCGGTTCCATTTGCCGAGGTGTAATGCAGGTAGTCGAAACGATTGTCGTTCAGAAAACGCAGGTTCTTTTCGAATGCGGCGTCATGGAGTTCCCAGTCGCTCTCCGGGTCCTGGCCATCGGCGCGCGCGGTGTGCAGAATCGCATTCCACAGCTTATAGATTGCAACCTCATCGGCGTCTCCCGGGAACACCTCGTGCGCCCAAGCCACGACCGGAGCGCCGGCGATGCACCACGGATTGATGTTGTAATCCAGTCCACGGCGGAAAACTTTGCATTGCGTATTCCTCGCCTTGGATGCCGCGGCCGGCTTGGCTGGATCGATGCCCTTGAGGGCCGCAGGATCCGCCCCCTCGATAAAGACAAAGCAGGCACCATCCTGGGCCAGGGAATCCAGCTGCAGGCGCTTCCACTCGGGCGTCTGCTCAAAATAGCTTTTATCGACATGCTCGTACGTGAGCCTCGTCACGGCATCATCGGCCCAAATGACCGTCACGTGGCCAGCGCCGGCGGCATAAGCCTCCGCGACCACCACGCGGGCAAAAGGCGCGCACTCGACCGGAGACTGAACGACAACCTCCTGGCCGGGCTTGACGTTTACGCCCTTGCGGACAACCAGACGCGCATAGTTTTTAATCTTGGGCTCCAGGGCCTTCATGCCCTCCAGAGCTTCTTCGACCGTCAGGGCAGCTCGAATCATGTGCCACTCCATCTATCTATAGAACAGTAAAAAGCGCGCCGCAAAAACGACGCGCCTTATATCTTAGCGATAAGTATGCATGCAAACGCTATTTCTTCTTGGAGTCCTTTTTGTCCTCCTCGGCAGCCGCGCGCTCAATAAGAGCGTTGAGCTTGTTCTCGGACATGCCCTCGGCCTGCGTGCGGTACATGTTGCGCAGGGGACGAATACGAACGAAGTCGTAAATAAAGTCACCCAAAATGACGACGTAGGACAAAACGATGCCGACCATCTGGACAGGGCTGGACACCATGCCAGCGGGAGCGAAGTAGAGCGAAGCCCAAATTGCCACGACGAGTACCATGCCGATAGTAAGCACGGCCCACCAGATACGACGGCGCTTGGTGTAGTCCTCATCCTGCTTGAGAAGGATATTCGACACCGTGTAAATGCGGTCCTCCTTGGCGCGCTGCTTAGCCTTGCGGGCGCGCTTCTCCTCTTTAGAGAGGCCCTCGAGGTTCTCGCCCTTCTCGAGCTCTTTGCGGCGTGCCTTAGACGAAGCCGGCACGACGCGGACAGAGCTCGCTGCCTGACGGGCAGGCTTAGCAGATGCGGCGGACTTGCGCGCAACCCCGGTAACCTCGTGGGATTGCGTGCGCTTGTTCGTGGCGCTACGGGTACTCACTTATGCGTTCTCCTTCATGCTTGTGAACTGGGAGCCCGTGATGATCTGGAAGGCCTCGCGATAGCGCTCGGACGTGCCATCGATGACCTCGGCGGGCAGGTGCGGGGTCTCCCCCGTCATATCCCAGTTGGCCTTGAGCCAATTGCGGACGAATTGTTTGTCGTAGCTGGGCTGGATCTTGCCCTCCTCGTAGCTGGCAGCAGGCCAGAAGCGGCTGGAGTCGGGCGTGAGGCACTCGTCGATCAGCGTGACCTTGCCATCGATAACACCAAACTCGAACTTGGTGTCGGCAATGATGATGCCACGGGTCGCGGCGTACTCGGCAGCGGCCTTGTAGATCTTGAGGGAAAGGTCACGAATCTGCGTGGCGATATCCTCGCCCACGATCTCGCAGCAACGCTCGAACGAGATGTTCTCGTCGTGGTCACCAATCTCGGCCTTCGTGGACGGCGTGAACAGCGGCTCGGGAAGCTTGGAAGCCTCGGTCAGGCCCTCAGGCAGCTGGATGCCGCAGACGGTGCCGTTCTCGTCGTAGGTCTTCTTGCCCGAACCGGTCAGATAGCCGCGGACGATGCACTCGATAGGAATCGTTTGGGCCTTTTTAACCAGCATGGCGCGGCCAGCGAGGTAGTCACGATACTCAGCAAACTCCTCGGGGAAATCCGCCGGGTCGATGGAAACGAGATGGTTGGGGACGATGTCGGCAAACTTATCAAACCAGAATGCCGAGATGCGGTTGAGCACCTCTCCCTTAAACGGAATCTCGTCGGGGAGAATAAAGTCGAACGCAGAAATGCGGTCGGTGGCGACCATCAGCAGGTTTTCACCGGCATCGTAGATATCACGAACCTTGCCACGGGAATCCGGACGACGCTCCATCGTTGTCACGTGAGTCACTCCTTACCAAAATACGACAGTAATGCGGGCTTTCCCGCATGTTCTCGCAAACCCGGAGCGGCAAAGACAAGACCCCTCCTTCACCGAGTAGCGAAAAGCTAGTGCTCCATTGTAGTAGATGCCGCGTCCGCCGTGTGCTCGCGTGGCAGATGAATCGTAAAAGTCGTACCCTTTCCAAGCTCCGACTCCACGGAAATGTAGCCATGATGTCGCTCGACGATCTGTTTAGTCACGGCGAGGCCCACGCCCAGACCGCCCGCCTCACGGGCACGGCTGGCATCGGCGCGCCAAAAACGGCCGAAGATGCGCGACAAGTCTTCCTTGGCAATACCGATGCCGGTATCAGAAACGGCGACGCTGACGTGTTTGCGGTCACTGAGCACCGACACCACGACCCAACCGCCCTCGGGGGTATAGCGCATGGCGTTGCTCATGAGATTGATGACGCATTGTGTGATCATGTCGGGATCGGCTTCGACGACATCGTCGTGACCTTGGGTCTCATCAGCAAAGCGCAAGCGCAGATCGCGGTCGACAAACAGGCGCTCCTGAGCATTGACGATGGAACGCACGAAGGGAACCATGTCTACCGGCTCAAGGTTGAGCGGCGCCGTGCTGTTTTCCATGCGCGACAGGTCGAGCATCTGCTGCACCAGACGGGCCAGGCGACGCGTCTCGGAAGCGACGGTTTCCAAATGCTCATCGTCGGTAGGATATACGCCATCCTGCATGGCCTCGACCGTTGCGAGCATGGCCATAAGCGGAGTACGAAGTTCGTGAGCCACGTCCGAGGTCAAACGTTTCTCGTGTTTCATATCCTTCTCGAGCGAAGTGGCCATCTCATCGAACGTCTCGCCCAGTTGATCGATCTCGTCATCGCCGCGCAAGCCCGTACGAGCAGACAGATCGCCATCGCGAATTTGCTTGGCCGTGCTGGTAATACGGTGAATCGGCTTGGTGAGCATGCGCGACACGAGTGATCCGATAACGACCGAAATGCAAACTGCAACAACCGCAGCAAGGGCCATGGCGTTAAAGGTCTTCTCCCTAAACGCAGAATCTGCCTTGGTGAGCAAGGCATCGGAGCCGATGGCCCACAGCTTTACTTGTCCGACATGCTCGCCGGAAGACGTTATGATTTCGACGTTTGCAACGCTATCGGAGCCGGTGGGAGCCGACGAGACCGGACTATGCGATGCTTTTTTCCCGCTCGAGCTGCTCGACGGCGATTCGTTCTCGCGCACATCGGCGGTCGCGCTTGCCGAAGGCCATGAGTCGTCATAAACGACAACGCCTTTCTTGTTGACGACCTGCATACCCAAATCGTCGGACACCAAACTCGATGTCGCGACCGTACGTAGCTCGCCCGCAGTCCAATTGCCGTTTTCCTCATACGACGTCGCAAGCTTTTCGGCAGCGGAATTTGCGATTTCGACGATATTGGAGCGCGTGTAATCCGAAAAGACCGTGCCCCACACAACAGAGACCACGCCCACCAGCACCAATACCGTCATGAGCGATGTCAGAGCAAAAGCAAGTGCCATGCGCGAGGGATAGCTCATCGTTGGCCGTGAATCGGAGCGAGGCGTGTTCCAACTAGCCTTGGAACCCGCCTCGCTCTCCTGCTTGTGCTTTTGTCCGATTTCAAAGCGCGCAGGTGTCATATGTGATTTCCCTATTTCTCGTCCGACTTATCGGTCTTGGCCGGAGCCTCGAAGCGATAGCCGACACCGTGGACGGTGTAGAGCCACTTGGGCTTCTTGGGATCATCGCCCAGCTTGGCGCGAAGGTTCTTCACGTGGCTATCGATGGTGCGCTCATAGCCCTCAAAGTCGTAGCCGAGCACCTTCTCGACCAGCTCCATGCGGTTGTAGACGCGACCGGGGTGACGGGCAAGCGTGGTGAGCAGCTTAAACTCGGAAGCCGTCAGGTCGACTTCCTTGCCCTCGACCAAAATCTTGTGGCCCGAGATATCGATGACCAGATCGCCGAAGTCGAGTACCTCGACGGCTGGCTCGTCGGCCTGATGGGCACGGCGGAACAGAGCGCGAACGCGCGCGACAAGCTCGCGCGGCGAGAACGGCTTAATCAGATAGTCGTCGGCGCCGAGCTCAAGACCGATAATACGGTCCTCGATCTCGCCCTTGGCAGTCAGCATGATGATGGGGACATCCGAGGTATCGCGAATGGTGCGGCAAACGCGCTCGCCGGGGATCTTGGGGAGCATAAGGTCGAGCACGACCAGGTCAAACTGATGCTTCTCGAACTCCTCGATCGCGGACTGGCCGTCGCCGACACCCACAACCCAGTAGCCTTCGCGCTCGAGATAGGCAGCGACGGCGTCACGGATTGCCTTCTCATCCTCGACCAGCAGAATCTTTTTTGCATCTGAAGCCATAACACGGCCCCCCTGTCTCAATCAGCTAAGAACAAGCCCATTTTAACGCACCTGAGCCCGCCGGATGCCACTATGACGCGGCAGCTCGGCGGGCGGTACTCACAATTACAACGCGTTTATTCCCCTGTTGGCGCCTTTTTAACCCCTCTAAGCTTAAAGAGAGAATAGGCGTGCGGTGACCGTCTCGGGTATACCCTGGCTGTTGCGCACCGTGGCGTACGTAAGGAATGAGTCCGATTTTCCCGCCGTAGCTGGATAATCGCCATATTCCAAAGCGCGGTCGGGCGACAGTAGCGAGCCATAGGTCTTGGCAGAAGTGTCGATGAGAAAATGCGATGACTGTACCTTAACGAGATATTTATTCTTCTTGCCGGCAGCACATGCGAGCGGCTCGCGGGACAGGAAGAGGTACGGCCCTCCCTCATTACCGATATACGTGCCCATGTTGCCCAGGCTGCCCACGCCACTATAGGTCGCCTCGATAGAAAACACGAAGGTATCGCCCATATATACGGCCTCGAAAGGCGAGACTGACGAGGGAAGGACTAGCTGGGCACGTTTGGTGTTGTTGTCATCGGTCAGATCGATTGCCGTTATGCCGTAGTAGACGCCCTCGTCGTTGCGGACACGCGGCGAGATGGTCAAAATGCCGTCGCTCACGCGCGGGGCCGACGCAAAGCGGCCCGTCGATTTCCAAATTGTCTCGGCCTTGGATTCATCAAGCGAGCGACGATAGCAAAACGAATCACTACTCGTTTTATTGCCGCCTGCCGAAGGCATTTTATACCAGATGGCTGATGACCCGAACGCCGTAAACAGCGGCGGATCGTAGTCCTTGCCACCTCGATCGAGCTCAACCACGTCGCCAGAGAGCGAAGCGCCCGACAGATTTTGAGCGTAGAGCTTCCACGATGAACTGGCAAAGTTCATCTCAACCCACGCAAACACGCCGTCGCCGGCACGGACATCGTAAAAAGCATATCCCGTGCCCTCGATAGGATTCTCAATTAATGTGGTAAGCGAGCCATCGCCCAGGTTGAGCACACCGAGTGTGTTGGCGTGCAGTGCCGATGCGGGCGCCATCATTGCCGCAGCATAGTCACCATCGCAGTAGTACAGCAACGTGCCCAGCGGCAGCGTCCACGATGCCGCCGGCTCAAGATCGATGTCAACTGCCTCGTACTCATCAGTAATCGAGACAATCTTCGAATCGTCCTTGATAACCTGCGGCTCGCCAGCGGCATCATCACTGGTGCCTGTTTTTTTCGAACATCCGGCAAGCACCGTGGCAGCGCTCGCGGCAGCTCCACCGAGCACAAAGCCGCGGCGCGATATTCCGTTCTTGATGTGGTCGGCGATACCCATTAGGCGATCTCGGCGCGAGCGGCCTCGATAGCGCGCGTAAGCTGATCAGCGCAAGAGGTCTTCTTCATGCCGCAGGTATTGCCGGCAAGAACCTCGATCACACGGTCGGCAGGAGCGCCCTCGACCAGTTTGGAGATGGCCTTGAGGTTGCCATCGCAGCCGCCGGTAAACTCGACGCCCACCACCTTGTTGCCGTCATCGGACAGGTCAAGGTGGATATTGCGAGTGCATACGCCCTGAGGCTTGTAATCAAAACTAATCATTGCGTTCCCCTCTCGTAAAGCAATTTCAGACGTCTATTATCCCCGTCCGAACCGATAAAGTATCGCGGGCACCGATTCAACATTCCCCAATGCGCAAACCGGCGGTAGCAATACTAGCAATCTGCTTCCCGAGCGTGGACTTTTCGTTTCTCTTGATACATGTTGTGGTCAGCGATGTGGTAAATCTCGGTCAGTGTATAACCGGGTGCCTCTGCCGTCGCGACGCCAAACGACGCACTGACCGTCAGCACCTCATCGCTCGCAGCAGCAAGGCTGAGGCGAAGATCTTGCACTACTTCACATGCGGATTCGCGATCGGTGTGAGGGCAAATCAGCAAGAACTCGTCGCCACCAATGCGCATAGGCACAAATTTCTCGCCTGCCGCCCGCCTCAATACAGACGCCGTACGCCGTAGCAGCTCATCGCCCATTTCGTGACCGTAGAGATCGTTGGTACGCTTGAGGAAATTGCAGTCCATCATGATCACACTCACGGGCAGGGACTCGTTCACCAGGTCGTCGCCAAGGGACTCAAGGTAATTTCTATTGCGAAGTCCCGTCAGCTTGTCCTGGAAAGAAAGCTCCTCGGCGCGTTTTGTCATCGAGATGTTATGCGTTGCCACGACGACCGATTCCAGTCGACCCCGCTCATCGCGGCGCTGTGGAACAACCTGCAGCGAATACCACGTACCTCGGCAGTCTCGTACCTCGGCATCCAAGTACGGCACGCCTTCCATACGATCCCGAAGCGTCTTTATATCTAAGAGCTCCATGACCGCCTCGCGACTTTCGGGACTCACAATGTCTCGGCAAACCGTTGCAAAAAAGTCATATGCCTCGGAGTGCTCGGCAAATATCTTCGCCACCGATGGCGACATGTTAATCCCCTCGATCTCAAGCGTGTCGAGATGCAACAGGAGGGTCGACTCATACGTGGTACTGATGGCATTGATGATGCCGAGCTGCTTGTCCTTTTCGGCCAAATTGCGACGATCGGCGACGATACGCACCAACAGCACTACAACCAAAAACACCAGGAACGCCAGTACGCCGGCAGTGATAAATGAAATCCTGCCCGACATGACCTCAGATTTGGGATAGAGCGCAAACAGGCGATAGTCCTTATATGCCGCACGCACGGCATACCAGGTACTTCCCCGATATTCGACACGTGATAAGCCTTCGTCTTTCCAATCAATTCCGCTATCGGCAAGAAGCCGGGCGAGAGCTATATCGACGGTCGAATCGTTTGAAGAAACGATTTGTGCATCGCGCATCACGAACACCGTTGGGCTCTGATGGAATGTGTTGTTCACGAGCACGTCGGCGATCGTATACGAATAATCATCGGCGGGCTCGGGCGCAAGCGATCGATACCCCAGCGCTACGCCATCACCGTACGGAACAACACTCACGGCAAAGTCGACATCTCGACGCTCAACGACCGTCGAGTAGGACACCTTGGAGCCTCGGTACATCGATGCGACCGACGAACAGGCAAGCTCCTCTCGCCATAGCATCAGCGGATCGCGACCGTCGATATCGTAATGAGCGGCCATATGACCGTCGGCGTCCATGACCAACATTCCCGAAAGGTGCTCGGTATGGACGTACTCCTCGACGAGGTCATCGTTGACTTCTACGCAATCAGGCGGCAAGAACGTCGAAAACGACTCGAGCGCGGCATCCAAATTGTGCGTCGCCTCGGTTTTTCTTCCCTGTTCATATCGGTCATATTTTTCGCAGGCGTTTTTTAAAAACACCATGGTTTCCTGGCCAAACCCAAGCGTTTTATTGAGACAGCGATGCGTACCGACCACATACAGCAGACCCAACAAAACAGCGCTGGCCACAACGCAGATAGCCGCGGTGACTAATGCCTTTCGGCGCAAGCGGCGCTCATCATTTGTCATGATTCCGCTCCTTGCCCGTCCGTCGTCGCCCTTGCCTTGTACTTGCCCACAATGCGCTCAATCGTGCCATCTCGATCCATCTCGAACAGCACGGTATCGAGGTTTTTGACGTACTCCCCCTCATAGCCGTCCTTAAACGCGACGCCAAGGTCAACCGTCATAACGTTGTCGGCAAACACACGATAAACACCGGGATACTGCGCGACGAGCCGGTCGAGCGATTGGACGTCCGCCATCCAACAGTCAACATAACCTTTGACCAGGGCAGCTTTGCAGAGTTCGGCAGAGCCATATGATTTGATGTGCACATCCGGCGAGATCCCTAGGTCCCCGGCAAGCAATCGGCGTTCACTCACCGAACCGGCAATCACCGCAACAGTCTTGCTGCCATCGAGATACGCCAAGGACTTGATACCACTCGTTTTCTTGGTGGCAACCGAAACCGTTATGGTTAGATACGGCTCAGTCCAGTAATACTCGTCTTCGCGATAACAGGGCGAGTAGTCGCACCACAGACAATCGATATCGCCATTTTTGAGCAGGTGGTCACGATCATTCCAAGATATGTCGATGAATTGCGGCTTGATTCCCGCGCGCTTGCAAGCCTCGCGAGCGATATCGATATCGATACCAGCGTAGTCGCCCGTGGTATCGATATACACATAGGGATCGTTATCCGTAACGCCAATTTTGAGTACCGGGAGGTCCTTGTCAGCTTCATTCGGGGAGGGAGCGCTGTTTCGAACGGTATACGTCAGGACGACCACACAGACGGCAGCAAGAAGTATGAGCACCGACGAGACGATGGCGGCTCGTTTGATACGTCTGGGCACGCTCCTCCTTTCATCGAAACAGCAGATGAGGTTCATTTTATTACCAGGGGGCAAGTACGACAGCGAAAAAAGCGCCTTGCCCAAGACGGGCAAGGCGCCAATGGTTGAAATGCATCCGCAGGCGGTCGAATTAGGTCAACCCTATTCGAAGCTCAGCTGCTCCAGACGATCGAAGACCGTGTCGATGCGGGTGAGGAAGTCCCACGGATCAAAGATCTCGTCGAGCTTCTCCTGGCTGACGGTGCAGCGCGGATCAGCCTCGAGACGCTCCTTAAAGGTGGGACCGGAGACGCAGTCCTGCACCTCGTGCCAGGTAGCCATGGCGTTTTCCTGCACGATCGCATAGGCATCCTCGCGGGTGATGCCCGTATCGACGAGGGCCAGCAGGACCTTAGAGGAGAAGATGAGGCCGCGAGTCTTATTGAGGTTGGCCATCATGCGAGCCGGATACAGCTGCAGGCCGTCGATAACGCGGATGAGACACTGGAACATGTGGTCGAGTGCGATAAAGCTATCGGCCTGGGCGACGCGCTCGGCAGAGGAGTGCGAAATGTCACGCTCATGCCACAGGGCGACATTGTCGAAGGCAACCTGGGCATTGGACTTCACGATGCGCGACAGGCCACAGACCTTCTCCATGGTGATCGGGTTGCGCTTGTGCGGCATGGCGGAGCTGCCCTTTTGACCCTTGCGGAACGGCTCCTCGGCCTCAAGCGTATCGGTCTTCTGCAGATTGCGGACCTCGGTAGCGATGCGCTCGCAGGTGGCCGCCGTGGTGGCGAGGACGCCGGCGAGGTAGGCGTGATGGTCGCGGGAGATGACCTGCGTGGACAACGGGTCGTGGACCAGACCCAGGTGCTCGCAGACATATTCCTCGACAAACGGCTCGATGGAGCTGTACGTGCCGACAGCGCCCGAGATGGCACCGAAGGCAACGTTCTTGCGGGCGTCCTCAAGACGATCCAGGTCGCGCTTGAGCTCCCAGGCCCAAGAGCCAAACTTCATGCCGAAGGTCATCGGCTCGGCATGGATGCCATGGGTGCGGCCAGCGCAAAGCGTGTTGCGCTCCTCGAAGGCGCGGCGCTTGCAGATCTCGCCGAGCTTCTTGACGTCCTCGATGATCAGATCGCAGGCCTGGGTGAGCTGGTAGCACAGAGCCGTATCGCCCAGATCGGAGCTGGTCATGCCATAGTGAACCCAGCGGCTGGGCTTGGGGTCGCCCTCGGGAACATCGGCGTCGATGTACTCCTTCATGTTGGTCAGGAAGGCGATGACATCGTGGCGCGTGACCTCCTCGATCTCATCGACCTTTGCCTTCTCAAAGTTGGCGTGGTCGCGGATCCACTGGGCTTCGTTTTTAGAAATGCCGATCTTGCCGAGCTCCGCCTGGGCCTCGCAGGCCAGAACCTCGATCTCCTGCCAAATGGCATACTTGTTCTCGAGGGAGAAGATATGTCCCATCTCCGGGCGGGTATAGCGATCGATCATAGCGGCTCCTTTTTGGTTATTGGCACGTTGGTCGTAACTCAACCATTGTACCGTGCGCGGGTGCGAGTATGGGCAGCAGGCATTAACCTAACATTTTGGAATTGGAGCGGGCATGGGGACATCCGCGTATTTGCTTCGCAAATCCGCACCGGCTGCGGTCGATCTCCTCGGATTCACGGAGACGATGGGGAAGACTTTGTTGAATTGGCCGTCCCAAGGTCTCCCGCGCTCGATGGAGCGGGCAACGGGACGTCCGCGTATTTGCTTCGCAAATCCGCACCGGCTGCGGTCGCCTATCGGCGACCTTGCCTGCTCGCTATAAACGCTTCGCGTTTATTTAACGCTCGCACCCTGTCGGGTTCGAGTCCCGGCACTTTATTGAAAAAGGCACAGTAACGAAACGTTACCGTGCCTGGAATTCGAATGGAGCGGGCAACGGGACTCGAACCCGCGAGTGTCAGCTTGGGAATCTTACACGCAAGTGTTCAAAGAGATAAAAAGCGTTGCTAACGTTGCAGGTAAAACGCGCGTTATGTGCCATAATGTGCAACGTAGACCAAAGAGGTACACTCTATTTGGTCTACGTTTGGTCTACGTTTTGGTCTACGGAGCACGCATGGAGTACACGCACTACATAGCCGCGAACCTCGAAAGCAGGGGCGGGAAATACCGCGCGGCGCTGAAATACATTGACGAGGACGGCGCGAGGAGGAAAACGACCAAGGCCCTCAAGGCCACCGGGAAACGCGCGGCCCAGAAAGAGCTTGAGGAGTGGCGCGCGGCCATGGAGGCCGAGTGGAACCAGAGACAGCGCGAGGGCGCGGCGTTGGCGGTTCTAGGGTTCGACCCGGAGACGGTGCTTACCGTGGCCGCCTACGTTCGCCGCTATATCGACGGCAAGCGCCCGAGTATCGACCCGTCAACGTTCAACGAGTACGGGCGTCTGCTCGACAACATCATTTCCCCGCTGCTCGGGGAGGTGGCGCTTTCCGATCTCAACCCGGACATGGTGAGGGCATGGGTCGCCAAGATGGGCGAGACATACGCCCCCGGCACGATGAAAAAGGCGCTCACGCTGCTACGGTCTGCGTGCAATCAGGCCGTCGATACCGATTTGTTGGGCAAAGACCCGACCCGAGGCGTAAAGCCGCCCAAGGCCGGACGCCCGCGCCCCAACTCGCTTACCGCCGAGGGCGTGCGAACCGTGCGAGAGGTGCTTAGGGTGGCGGGCATGACGCCCGCCATGCTCGGGGTCAAAATCGCCCTATACACGGGCATGAGGGAGGGCGAGATATGCGGCCTCCGGTGGGCGAACGTCGATACCGATAGCGGCGTGCTCAAGGTGGAGGACAGCATAGGCCGCGACGGGACGAGGTTCTACGCCAAAGACCCCAAGAACGACGGCAGCGCCCGCGCGGTGTATTTCGGCTCAGAGCTTGCCGCCGACCTCGTGGCCCGGCGCGAGGAGATGGAGGCCGACTGCCGTGCTGCGGGCGTGCCGTTCACCGGGGCTCTCTATGTGCTCGGGGACATTCGCGGCGGTTTCATGCGCCCCAACACGATTTGGCAGAGGTGGCGCAACCTTGCCGAGGCGCTGGAGCTGAAGGGGACGAGGGGAACCCGCCCGACGTTCCACGACCTACGCCATACGTTTGCGACCATGGCTGTAGCGGCCCACGTGGACATTAAAGCCATCTCAGCATCTATGGGGCACTCGAACGCCGCCATGACGCTCAACATCTACGCCGACGCGACAGCCGAGGGCAAGCAACGCGCGGCCCAGACCATGCAAACCGTTTTGTCGGGCGGTGAGGCGTGATGGGTGCCGACTATATCGAACATCAGGACAAGCACGGTAAAACAAGGGCAATTTCCCTAAGCGTCGAGGCCGTCGAAAGGCTCAATGAGAAGGCGGGGCGCTACGGAGTCCCCCCGTTCTCAACGTTCCTCGACGGCGGGCGCGGTATCGTGGATTTACTCAAAAGATTCGACATTCCCCGGAAAGAGCTAGCCGCCGAATTGCAGGTATCCCCGGCGACGATGACGAACTGGACAAGACGCGATGACCTTGACCCGTGCAGAGTTCAACGTGTGCTTGAGGCCGTTTCGGAGATACTGCACAGGCGAGGGGCCGCTGATCCCGACGCAGATATTGCACGCTACGTTGCGCCGAAAATGGCTCCATCTCCGCGCATAGACGCTGCGAAGAATAAACGCATGTTTGTATCCGAGGCGTTAAACCGGCTGACTGACCAACAAGTCGATATGCTGCTAGAGGTTATGCGCGGACTGATGTTTTGCAATGGCGAAACAGAGAAGGCAAACGAATTGGCGAGAGCCATCGCGGCGCTAGAGGCAACGCAAAAATGAAAATCTTTTCAATCCGCCCGACACGTTTACTGGAGTCATTAAACCGCATTGACATAGTGCCAGCACGGATAGACTGATAATTTAACAGCACGTCGAGAAACAGGCGCTCTACTGAATAATCGCAGGTAGAGCGCCTGTTTTATGTTTCGTTACAACATGGCTATAACCGTTATAGAGCGCTCAAGAAGATAGCAACCGAACCACTGGAGGACATACCAATGTGCACTCAGGAACATCTCGACGAACTCAGGAAAGCCGCGAACGAGGGCCGCTATTCCGACATTCCCAACCCGCTCACGGCACCGGAGGCGGCAGCTATCGCCCGTCGCTCGCGCGTGACAATCGCCCGCGCCTGCCAAAGTGGACAGCTCAAAGCCTCGAACACGGGCACCCGCTGGAACGTCAACCGTGACAGCCTGCTCGCATACGCGGGCCTCATCTAGGGTGCGGCGCATGAGGCCGATAAGGGCGGCGCTCGGGGCCGCGAGGAGGGCGGCGAACGCCGACGTTCCGGGAATGACCGGGCGGCAAATGGGCGAGGAGATAGACCGCCTCACGGCCCGTCTAGCCGCCAAGGGGTACAGACAGCCCTACCGCGCTTGGGCGCGGGGCCGTATCGAGGCCATCGGGCGCGAGATAGCGAGGCGAAAGAGAGGGGTCAGCGGCAGTGTGGAACGAGGATATTAGGCCCGTGCCCGTGAACATGGGGAGGCTCATAACGTCGGCTCAGGCGGGCGCGGTGCTCGACCTCAGCGAGAGGGACGTTCGCCGCCTCATCAGACACGGGACGCTCGACGAGGTGCGCATAGGGCGGCGCGTCTACGTAACCCGCAAGTCGGCACTCGCACTCGTGGAGGTGGACGATGGATAGCGAAAAGCGGACAGAGTACCGCCGAGAGGTCGAGCGCCGGGCGGCGGCACTCAGGCGCATGAGGAAAGACCGGGGCATTGCGAGCGGCAAGCCCCCGTGCGCATACGACAAAATCCAACTGCGGGACTACCTCGCGTCGCTCAGGATAGAGGACGAGGGCGAACGGTGCGCCTACCTTGCCGCGCTCATCGACTATTGGTTTACGGGCGTTTCCCCCGACCATCTGGACGGCGTGCCCCGCGCCTATTTCGACGCCAACGCCGACCGCCTCAGCGACGCCCGCGAGGACTCGTGGCGAAAGGCCAACATGCTGCGGGACATAGACCTCACTGGGTGGCTGGAGGACGGGAACGGCAACGTTCCCCCAGCTGGAGAGGGGGTGTCACACCCCGTGTCAGACCCCGTGCCAGACGGGGTGTGCACACAGCATAGCTATAAACTACTACCTACTAGCTATGACCTATCCGCTACTAGCCATGGGCCTATAGGCCCAATGGCTAGTAGCGAGGAGGCTACCGACTATGAGCGAGGCCCCGGCGTTTTCGAGACGGGCGAGACGTTCTTTCATGCCCCGTGCCCCGTATGCCATGAGGCGGTGAAGGCATGGATAGATGGCAGAGGCCTAATCGTTTCGAGATGCGATAGGCACGGCATGAATACCGTCGGCCTACCGCCATCGGGTCTGGAGCCCGTGAGGGAGAACGGTCGAAGCTCATACGTGCTCAGGGAAAGCGGGGAGCATGGGGAGGGCTAGAACCGCTATCCATGCCGAATGGGAACCCGACGCCCTCAGCCGTTCCCGATGGAGCGCTGCACACGTCCTCAAAGAGATCAAGGAGGCGGAGGCCGAGGCAACGGGAAAGCGCCAACGCCTCATAGCCGAGGCACGCGAGGGCATGGAGCGGGCTAACGACCTATTGGGCGAGGCTCAGGCCACGAGGCAAAGGAAGGCTAGGAGGTGAGGCCGCTATGGGCAAGTTCGACAACGGGTCCCGCTATCCCGGCGGCCCGGAGGCCCCTATGCCGAGACGTGCAACACACCTTCAGGAAGGCATCCGAGCCAGATTCGATTTATAGTGTGACCCAAGGCGGCTTGGATGAGACCTGCGACCTTTACCACGGTGGCAAGAGGCTGCTCCGCGCGATTCGGGAAAGGTTCGGTTTCAGGATTGAGCATCATGAATGACATACTCAACGAAGCCGTTAGCTATCTCGACGGAAGAGACGACGTCGACGCTATAGGTCACGTTCTCGATTCCAAGCCTAAAGCCGTTCAGGAGCTATGGCTTGAAGAGGCCAAATACGACGATGAGAACCGCAGGGAGTACTACGAGCTGTTCGGCCCTGACAAGTTCGAGGACGCTCTAGAGGCCGATATAGTCGAGATATTCGAGGGCGAACTAAGTAGCTAGTCAACAGGCCCCGACCCGGCGGGGCCTTTTCATGCCGGGGCGAACCCGCGAGGCGGGGCCGGGGGCGTGGCGTGTGCAGGGTTTCGGCGTTTCGCCGGGACATGCGGAGCGAGGCCGCCGAGGGCGCGGCGTCGGCGCAACATGGGGAGCGCCGGAACGGAACGGAGAGACGAGGAGGAGACATGGCGACTCGATTTATCGGGGGCATGATCGCCGAGGGCCTGCCGGAGATAGCGGGCGCGGTACCCGCTGCGGGGGGGGTTGTCGTGGAGGTGGACACGGCGCTAGAGCCGGAGCGCGGCGATTTGGTGGCGTGCTCGACCGCCGACGATTGCCCCTCAGCGTCACAGATTGCCCGTATTCGGCGCGTTGACGCCGAGGCGGGGCGTTGGGAGGTGCAGCCGTTGGACACGGCCCTAGAAGCCGCCACGGTGGCCCGGGACGCCAAGCCGGAGGACGGGCTTACCGTTGACGGCGTGATAGTTGCCGCCTACGCCCCCGTCTACATGAGGGGCCGGGGCGGGGCGCATTGGCTCAGGGCCTAGCGCCCGAGGTAGCGGCCCCGTCGCCGGGGCGGTATCGGGGCGCGGCCTCCGTAGACCAAAACCGCGCTCGTTCCAAGCCGATACCGCGCCGAGGGCGGGGCCGTTCAACCTGAAGTTTCTGAAGCCCCTAAAAAGGCCGTTCAATCTCAATAATCGCAAGCCTAAAAAAGGGGCCGTATCCCGGTATCAGGGGTGCGGCCCCGCCGCTTTAACGTCAACTATGTCAACAACTAAAAAAGGGCGGGGAGGGGCACACGGGCCGCTCAGCCACAACTTGCGCAAGCCCTAAAAAAGGGCCGGAGGAGACGCGAGCGGCGTCGGGGCGAAAAACGGTTTCACCGGAGTTTGGTCTACATTTGGTCTATTTCCGTGGTCTACGGAGCCAAAAAAGAGAAACAGGCCAAGCGCTCTAAGCTCTTGACCTGCTGTTTTGCGTGGAGCGGGCAACGGGACTCGAACCCGCGAGTGTCAGCTTGGGAAGCTGATGCCTTACCACTTGGCGATGCCCGCTTGTGTTGGCTAGTATAACGCGGTTGTCTTGTTCGATACAAGGGTGGCGATGCTTGTTTTAGCCGTGGAGATTCGTTTGAAAATCGCATCAATTGTGGAGATGAGGACCTTTGGCCTCCTGTTCTCCTTATCTTCTACCTGCGCTTTTGCCTGATTGTTGTATTTGAGCTCAATTTGTCAGGAATTGGGCAAGCTTTTGGTCAGGCTCCGGTACTTACCCGCATGAACCTCGGGGGTAGCCTCATCCTACGCGTCGCAACCTCCCCATGCGGCGCACGAGGGATAAGGAGCAGCCATGTCCAACGCACCCACGCACTCTGTCCACAGCGCAATCGCAACAGGTCCGCTGCTCCTGCTCCTCTTCCTGCTGTTCGGCTGCCTGGCACCGGGAGCCGCATTTGCCGTCGATGGCTACGACCAGCTCGGCTTCCGTACTATTAGCGATGATTGTGGGCCCTTCTTCATCGGCAAGTATGAAGCTCAAGACGCCTCGATTGCCTACTGCATGAACCAGGAACGCCCCGGGCCCACCAAGCCGGGCGGTCCATGGCTCAACTTTGATCAAGGCTGGGTGTGGCTCGATGACGAGTTCGCGGCAATCGTTTGTCACGGATATCCTACCGCCACGTCGTTTGGCGGTTACCATCTTTCACCCGATCGCGCCCGCGCCGCCACCCAGCTTGCCGTATGGATGCTCAACGGCACTACCCATGTCGACGGCACCTACTCCTACACGACCGCTCAGGGCAAAACCAAGAGTGGGCACTTTACCGCCGACAATGAAGTCGTGGCGGCTGCGCGGTGGCTCCACGACAGCGCAAAATCAGGAAGCCTCAAAGCCGCTCCGCACCGCGCGCGGCGCTATCTAGGAACCGTATCGGGCGGCAGCAGACGTCAAGACATGCTCTATGTACTGCCGGCGGTCTCTGTTTCCTTCCAAAAGCAGTCTGCAAACGCTGCCATTACCAGCGGAAACAATACTTATCAGTTTGACGGGGCAACATTCGATGTTTTTGAGAGCGCCAGCGGCGCGCGTGTCGGCACCGTCCAGATGGACAGCAACGGTCGAGCGCAGGCAACACTCCTACCCAACACGGCATACTACCTAGTTGAAACGAAGGCGCCGGCCGGCTATGTCCCCCGCCCCGATCGCGTTGCCTTTACCACGACGGATAACGGCGGATACGTCACCATTGATGAACAACCCGGCACCATTACCTTGCGCATTGTAAAGCTCGACGCCGCAACGAATGCAGGCCCCCAAGTTGGGGCTTCGCTCGCAGGAGCAGAATTCGTGTGCGTATCGCAATCAACCCCTGGATGGACACAAACTCTCAGGACCGATGAAAGCGGTCGAGCTACCCTCACCGATGTCCCCCTGGGAACCTTTACCATCTATGAATCGAAGGCGCCCGAGGGCTATTTGCCCTCCGGTGACAGTTGGTCTTACACCGTTGGAGCCGACCAGCTCGGCGATTCAGGCGTGGTCGAGATCGAATCTCGCGTTTCCGATATCCCCATTGCGTTTAACCTTGAGATTTCCAAATTCAAGGATTACGGCAATAGCGATCAATCCGGCCTGGAGCAGCCGGCAGGAGATGTTGTCTTTGAGGTTGTCAGTAACAGCTCTCAGCAGGTTGTTGGCACACTGACTACAAACATCTATGGCTTTGCCTCCACCAAAGACCAGCCCGAAGCATGGTTCGGCACAGGCAAGCGACCAGCCGGTGTCCACGGAGCCGTCCCATACGACCGCGCCGGCTACACGGTTCGTGAGGTTCCAGAAACCATCCCCGAGGGTTTTAAACGTGCGGGGGAATGGACCGTCGAGGCCAATCAGATTTCCGACGGCGCCGAGCTTCAATATATCGTGGACAACCACGCTCTGTCGACGCATCTCCAGATTGTAAAACGCGATGCCCAAACAGGCGCCTCTGTTCCCCTAGCCGGATTCACCTTCCAACTCCTCGACAGCAATCACAAACCTGTCTCACAAACATGCTGGTATCCAGCATATAACGTAATGGACACCTTTACGACTGACGCGACCGGCACCGTCACACTGCCCGAATCGCTCGTGCCGGGCACCTATTATGTACGCGAAACCTCGGCCAAAGAGCCCTATCTTGTCGGCGGAGAGATCGAGGTAAACATACCCGCCGATATAAACCTAACGCCCGTTGCAATCGTCTCGTATTATGACCACGCCGCGACCGGAAACATCAGGATCGTTAAAACCGATGCCGTAGACGGCAGCAGCCTCGCGGGCGCCATCTTTGAGATCCGTGCCTCAGGTGATATCGTGCGCCCCGACGGTAGCATTGCCGCGCTCGACGGCGAGGCTGTCGCTACCGTCACGACGGATGAAACTGGAGAAGCACGCGCGGACGACCTCCCGCTGGGATCTGGCACCGCACGCTACGAGGTTGTCGAGACTCAAGCGCCGACCGGCTTCTTGCTCGACCGGACGCATCATATCGTCGACCTTACCTATGCCGACCAGAAAACACCCGTTGTGGAAGCACGGCTTAACGTATCCGACGATTACACCAAGGTTGATATCTCCAAGGTCGATGCAAGCGGAGAGCAGGAAGTGAAAGGCGCACAGCTCACCTTATATGGTCCCGATAAAACCGAAATAGACTCCTGGACCTCATCCGACAAGCCGCACCGCATCGAACATCTTGCACCCGGTACCTACTCGTTGCGCGAAACGATGTCTCCGCGGACCTATGACCTTGCCGAGGAGATAACGTTTGAAATAAAGGATACGGGAGAAGTCCAATCCGTCGCGATGAAGGATGCGCCCATCGAGATCAAAGGACAGGTCGACAAGCGTCAGGAACTTGTCCAACCTATCGGGAAGGGTCTGTTGGCTAACGGCGATGGAAAAAACCGCGCCGCGATGCAAACCAATACGGATGGGCTTTTCTCCTATACCATCGATGCTCGAAACGATTCCGCTACTTGGGTTGATGAGTTTACGATTACCGATGATCTTGAGTGCGCCAAAGACGGCACGGCGAGATTCGTCTCAATCGAAACCCCCGTCGCCATCGGCGACCTCAACGGTCTGTGCAACGTGTGGTATCGCACGACGCCGTTGGACTCGACAGACATCGATGAGCCGGCAAACGCGACGCTTGACGATGGGCACGAAAATCCTTGGCTTGAGTCCGACGAAGTAAAAGAGAGCCTTGGTGAGGACTGTCGCCTCGTCGATTACGACGGCTGGCGCCTCTGGAAGGCGGATGTCCCGACCACGGAATCCACCACACTCGAGGCGAAAGAACTCGACCTTGCATCCAATACCGTCGTAACGGGCATTCGCATTGAATACGGTGCAGTAGCCGCCGACTTTACGACTCGAAGCGATGCAGATTCCTGGACCCGCGATGATCTCAAAGATGAGCACGACGACCTTGACGATGCCAAAGCAATCCTTGGCACAGACGCTCGGAGCGCAGTCGTGCACATGCAGGCAACGTCGGCTTATACGCCCCAAACCGCACTCACCAACAGCGCGCGCGTCGATCTTTGCCGCAACGGCGGCGGCGATAAACTTGAGTCACATGACGAGGACAGTGTCATTCAACGCTGTACCCTACCGCGGGACCTACCGTCAACAGGATCAGTTCCCATCACCGCTTGCATCACCGCGCTTCTAACCTCGGGTGCCGCAGCCCTATGGTTCGCTCGCCTTAGGTCGATCCCAAAGAACCGCTAGCACGATGAAAAAAGCGGGCGAGCCAGTCCCCCGGCTCGCCCGCTTTCAATCATTTAAATCGCCGTATCTACTCTGCAGACGAAGATCCACCATCAACGACTGCCTGCTCGGACTCAGGAATCCCATCGGCACCCGTGCTCTGTTCTTGCTCCACCTCTTCGCTGATTGCGGAGGCGGGGGTCGAGCCCTTCGCGCCCACGATATAGGCGGCTCCAAACCCCAACGCAATGGCAATCAAGGTCAAAATCACGTAGACAGGCCAATGGCGCTTAATATACGAAAACACGTTGACTCCTTAGAGCTCCGTCTACGAACGGCGGATAACCTCGGTCACGACCTCGGATACCGTGGCAATGTTCGTCGGGTTGACATTGTGGGGCAGGTCGTCCTCGTTACGAGCGCAAGCCAGACGCGTGCCGTTCACGCCGGCGATGGTGAGGGCTCGGCGGCTCGCCTCGAGCGCGGCGTAGGCATCGGTCTTGGCATAGGGCATCTCGAGCGCGCCACAATCGACATGGAACGACTTGCACACCTTGCTGACCAGGTTCATGATGCGGCGATCGCCCTTGAGCAGCTGCTGTTCGCCCTCAACCGTCACCACCGAAAGCCTACCGGCGCCGACGGATTCAAGATTGATGAAGAATACGCCGCGGAGCTTATCGCGATGCGAAGCCAAGAAGGCCTTCATGCCGGCGCCATCACAATCCGAGGCGCCCGTTGCCACAAACCAGATATCGTGACCGAGCAGCTCATCGTCACCCATAGAGGCGACAGCCGAGAGCATATCTTCGGAAGAAGCGCCGTCGGAAGACGTAGCGCCGCCCTTCCAGCCATCGTCATCGTCCTCGAAATTATCCCACGAACCGATGCCGCGACCGGACTTCTTGGCATCGTAATCGTCTTCGACGCCCAGCCAGTCACTCATGCTGTCCTGTTCGTTTTTCTTTTTACGACCGAACAGGCCGCCCAGGCCGCGCTTGCGAGACTTGGGTGCCGCAGGGGCGGGAGCCGAAATGGTCTCGATCGGCTGTGCGCCCGACGCAACGGGCATAGGAGGCGCAACGGGTGCCGATGTAGGTTCGGGACCCTGGGCGGTAGCAAAGGGGTCGTTGACCTGTGCGGAGGGATCGGGAAGGTCGAACAGCGACGTGCGAGACGCAACGTTTGTCTGCTTCATCGACGGCAGCGACGGATCGGGGACCGAAGCCAGCGGAGACGAGGAGGGTGCAGGCGACGGTGCCGACGCCGGATCGGGAACATTCATCTGCGGACGCGGCGATGCTTGGGAGGAAATCTGGGCCATAAGGGAATCGACCGTTTCGTCCTGGGTGGGAGCGACATTGGCAACCGTGGCACCGGAACCACTCGGGGTCGGCATGGTGAAAATCTGCGTGGAGTAAGGCCTCGACTCATCCGTCTCGGGAGTCTCGGAAACCGCAGGCACCTCCTCCTGCTCGACCTCGGCCGAATCACCTTGATCGGCTGCCGCGTATTGCTCTTCGTCAGAGTTGGCCTCGACGGACTCGTCCTCGGCAGCATCCTGAATTTCGGCAGCATCAATGGGCTCGTCATCGTCTGCCGCGTCGCCCTGCTCATCGGAAACAGGAAGGGGCTCGGCAATCGCGGTGCCTTGCTTTTCAAACGTTATCGTGGAATCGAACTGCGCGGCATCAAACGACATGGTGCTATCGACGTGCTGCTGAGCCTCGAAAGACGTCGTCGCCTCAACAACATCCGTGGACGCCGGTTGCTGGGACTCAAAGGACGTTGTAGCTTCGGCAGCGTCGACGGGCACGGACTGCATAGCCTCGTTCTGCTCGAGCTCTTGCGCCGCGCGCTCACGTGCCGCCTCGGCTGCCTGCTGCTGAGCGATAGCCTCCTGCTCGGCAGCCTCGCGTGCGGCAGCGCGCTTCTCCTCGAAATCGTCGACAAATTTCTTGCCCTTTGCAAGCGCACCCTTAAAGAAGTTGGAAGCACTGGCGCCAATCGAAGAGAACGCGGATGCAATATCGGCATGGGGCGTTGCCGCGGGAATCTCGGCCGAAAAATCAGTATCGCTCTCGTAAGACACGCGCCTCGGCTGTTCAACGTAATCGTCGTCAGGCTCGTCCGCAACGTCTTGCGCCGGCGCGGCGGGGGCCAAAATGTCCAGTCCTGCCGCGGGATCGATCGCGGACACCGCCTCGGGCTCGGCAACGGCAGCGGTAACCGCGGCAGACTCATCATCCACGGTGACGGCGGGCGCAGGTGCAGTCACGACGGGGGCAGGCTCGGGCTCAAACGTCGGCTCCTCGCCCTCCTCGTAATCGAGCGTGCAGGACTCGGGAAGCATCCCGAGCGCACGGATGGAATCCGAACCAAAGCGGATGTTGCCGGCGGCATTGCGATAGAGCTTGGGCTCGGGCTCGGCCGCGACAGGCTCCTCCGCCGGCTCGGCAGCGGAAACCTCGTCATTGAACTCTTCGACCTGGACAGCCTGATTCTGATCCTCGGGAACAATGGCGCCAATCAGCGTCTCGTCGGCAGATGCACCCTCAAAGCCCTCGATCTGCTCGTCGAAATCCTCACCCTGTTCGGGCTCGGCCTGAGCGTCGGGAGCAATCGGCTGACCGAACTCATCCTCGGCGTAGGTAGGCTCTTCATACTCGATGGTGTTGCCGTAGTCGTTTTGCTGTTGGGCCGAGGCATACTCCGCTGCTGCGCGCGCCATCTCCTCGGCACGACGCTTCTGCTCCCCAAAATAGGTATCGAACGGAACATCGTCGGGAAACTCGTTTTCGCCCTGGAAGGGAGCAACGTTGTCCATAACGCCGAGCATAGCGGCGACAGAAGACTTGTTACACACCGCGCCGGACGTATAGGGAAGAATGTAGCGGTTAGAAATGATGTTTGCCGCGTTGGCGAGCGCAACGAGGGAAGCGAGGATCGCGACAATCCACAGCAGAACCTTGAGCGCGCCGGGGAGCGGCAGGATACGCAAGATGGCAACGGCAGCAGGGGCAACCGTGGCAACGGGCAACAGCTTGGCGATGAGCGCACGATACGAAGCATAGGGCTCGCGGGCGAGCAGCTCGGCACGGGGAGAGTCGTAGTGTGCGACAACGACCACCGGGCGGTTGCGCGGAGACGCGAGCGGGCCCGAGGCCTTGTGGTAGGCGATGACATTTTGGCTCACGCCCGTCTTGCCCAGGCGTGAAACCACGGGGTGGCCCGCGCGCTCGAGCACGTAAAGAACGGCGCCGACAATGGCCAGCAAGGTGCCGACCAAGCCGATGCCGCCGCCGATGCCCATCAGCAGGGCGCCGGCAAACGCAAGAATACCGGTAACGGCAAATGCCAACCTGCTGGGCGCCGGGGCATTGAACTCCTGAACCTCGGGATCAAAGCCGTGGTTGCGGAAGATCTGAGCGATATCCTCGGCAGCCAAGCGCTCTTCTTCGCTGCATGCCGGCGTGATGCCGGTGTTCTGCAGCAGGTGGTTAATATAGTTCTGGGTGTTCGCCATGTGCGCTCCACATCCATAATCCGACAAATAGGCCCAATGCATGCACATTAGAACCGTATATAGTCGAAAGTATACCCCGAGCGAGCGCAAACGACCGAATTCGGGCCATCTTAACGCCCCGAGCGGACAAGGATATAGCCTAATCTCCATATCGGACTAAAATCATGGCAGCAAACCACCTTCTCATGCGAGGACTCTATGACGGCAAGCAACGCGACCGCGACAATTAAAAAGGGGAATTCGGAGCCCAGTTTCGATAAAACGGCCCAGCGCATCCTCAATCTTTTCTTTGTGCTCAACAGTTCCCCCGAACCGCTGACGACCGAGCAGATCGTCTTGGATTCTGACCTGGGATATGGCTCGGGCAACATCGACTCGGATAAGCGCAAGTTTCGGCGCGATCGTGACAAACTGCTCGAGCGTGGCATCTTAATCAAGGAGGTTCGCCCCGCCGGCGCGCAGGAGACCGAGGAAAGCTCATGGACAATCGACCGCGAGCACACGTTTGCGGCAGGCGGCCTCATCACCGCAGACGACGCCGATATCCTGCTCAACGCTATCGACCAGACAATAGCGGCCGGCTCATCCACTTTTGCCGCGCCGCTTGCCGATATTCGTTCCAAGATTGCCTACCTCACCGGCAGGACGACGGCGGACGAAGCACCGATCCGCCGCTCTCCCACCGTCGATGCGGTATGGAGCGCCTTTGCCGAGCGATGCGCGCTGCGATTTTTATATCAGAACGGACGCGGTGAGCAGAAAGAGCGTACCGTCTGCGTCTACGGCATGTTCGAGCGCGAGGGCGTTGCGTACTTCTGCGGCCTCGACAATGCCACCGACGACATCAGGACATTCCGCTGCGACCGTATCGTTCGCGCTTGGCGCCCCTCAAAGGCCTACGCTATCCCTGCGGACTTCAACCTCAGCGACTACCTGTTCTTTGAATTCGATTTTGCCGACCGCCCGCCCGTTGCGGCTACGTTCTCGTTCGCCCCGCAGACGCAGATCGATATGATCAACGGCCTCACGCGCGGGCGAGGTGAGCTCGCACACACCGATTCGGGATGGACTTGGACCGTTGACGTGCGCGATCTTGAAGCCGCCGCCTCATTTTGCATGGCCCACGCCATGGACGGCATGAGGCCCATGGCCCCCAAATCGCTCAAGCAGGCGTGGAACCACCTCATTGAAAGGACGGTGCACGAGCATGCCCGTGCGTAAACTCACCAGCGAGCAGAGGCTCTCGCGCGCCATCGACATCATGGAGGCCCTCTACGCCGCCGGCGAGAGCGGCATGACACGAACCGAGATTTGCAGTCGCTTTGACATCACGGGGGCGTCGCTCGACGAGATTCTCGAGATCGTCTCGACGCTCGCGGACCGAGAATCGGGTGCGCGTATCATCTGCGAATGCCACGGCGAGCGCGTGGTCCTCACCGGTGACGCTGGGCGTGTGCTACCGCTGCGTCTGAGTGCCGCCGAGGGCGCTGTGCTCAACCACGAACTTGAATCGTTGGGGATCGAGCCCCAGGCGGCGGCTCGAATTCGACACGCTCTTCTACCCGAAGAGCTCGGCTATAACCAGCGCGTCTCTGACACCGTCAGCCACGGGTCGCACTGGCAGCAGCTGAGCTGCGCCATTCAGGACGGCGTTCGCTGCCGCATCTCGTATCGCTCGATGGACGATGCACGGCCACGCGAGCGTCTGGTCGACCCCTTGCGCATTACGGCAAACGGCGACCAAACATACCTGATTGCCTGGGACATCGCGGTCGATGAGCAGCGCACCTATCGCATGGATAAAATCGAGGGACTCGCCTTGACGGAAGACTCCGTCGTGTCTCACGTACCGGACGTTGCATCCCTCCACGATTCCCTTGCCCGGACGCAGCGTAGCGCAAAGCTCTTGATGCCATTCGATATGGCGGAGCATCTGAACTGGGCCGGCATCACCCTAATCGAGCGCAGCGGGACAGACATGGCAACGGCAACCGTACATTACGGCTCCGAGCGTTGGCTGCTGAGCCAGATAATCGCAGCGGGCGGAGCCATCCGCATCTTGGATGACCCCGCTCTGTCAAAGCGTCTGTGCGATATGGCAAAAACCCTCGTCTGTCCGCTTTAGCGCCGCCGCTCGTGGCGTGCACGCCACAGCTGTAGATAGCGCCCGATCTGCGCCGATTCGATGCGCTGGTAGGAGCTCGTGGGCAGCGACGTTAAGAACTTCTTGCCATAGCCCTTCGTCACCAGGCGAGGATCCGCCAAGATCAGCACACCGCTATCGGTCGACGAGCGAATCAAACGCCCCGCGGCCTGCTTAACCTCGAGCACCGCCTCGGGCAGCGAATAGCGCGCCCATGCGCGGTCTTCGCGCAGGTTGCGCTCGCACGAGAGCGGGTCCGTGGGGCTTGAGAACGGCAACTTGGGAATGATGACGCAGCGCAGCGTCTCGCCGCTGGCATCAAACCCCTCCCAGAAGGCCTTGAGCGCAAAAAGCGACGAGGTCGGTTCGTTGATAAACCGGTCGCGCAGGCGACGAGGAGATGAGTTGCGCTGCTGGCAGTTGAGCTCCAGACCCGCACGGGCCATCTTGGGCTCAACGCGGGCGTATAGGTCCTCCATGTCGCGCCGATTGGTGAACAACGTGAGCACCGATCCGCCCATGGCAAGATGGGCGTCGACCAGTACGCGCTCGAGCGCCGTAAGATAGCTCTCACGATCGCGCGGATCGGGGATATCGCCCGCAACGACTACAGCCATGTTCGAATCGAAGTCGTAGCTCGAATCCAAGTGCAGCGATGACGACGTTGAAGCACCGATGCGATCAAGGCCGACCGCATGGTTAAAGTGCTCAAAGCTTTTGGACACCGTCATGGTCGCCGAGGCAAAGATAGCCGTGTGAACCTCGGGTAGCCACTCGGTTGCCAAAGCCTCGCCAATGTCGATGCGCTCTGCGGTCATCGACTCTCCGCCGGCACGAAGTCTGCGATTGACCTGCAGCGAATACACGTAGTGCTCATCGGTGCCATCAATGATGAGTTTGAGGTTCTCGGCCAGCTCGTGCAGGCGGCGCGAGATATCACCCAGGTCGACAACAACCTCGGGCTTGTCGGCGGCGACGGCTTGCACCAGCGCGTCGACGCTCTTGTCAGCTTGTTCCAATGCGTCGATGCCAGTGTAGGCCGACTGTAAGAAATCATGCCAGTCGTCTGATTCGCGCAGCTCGGGGCCAATCCATAGATTGGCATTGTCATAACCCCCACGCGCACGGCGGCCGAGCTCGCGAACGCCATCGAACACGTCGGCGATTGCCATGCTCGCGCGGGCAACCGTCGACGTCGCCTTGGCAGTAAGGCCCAGATAGAGCGTAGAGCCCTCGGAGGTTGCCAAATCACGGGAAACCTGGCTTAGTGCGCCGGTGCTCGAGCCACCCAGGCGCTCGAACAGGACGCGTGATTCGTCCGCCGACACCACGCGCGCCCACTGACGGCGCGCCTCGCGCTCGATGGAATGGGCCTCGTCGATTACCCAATGACGAATCGGAGGCAAAATCCTGCCCTCGGCCGCGACGTTGCGGAACAGCAGGGAATGGTTGGTGACCACCACATCGGCATGCGCCGCACGACGGCGAGCACCGTGGACCAAACATTTATCAGGGAAAAACGGGCAGAGGCGACGAGCACACTCGCGCGAGGCCGTCGTAAAGTCGGGACGGTTGACGCTGCGCCACCGAATGCCGAGCGAGTCGAGGTCGCCATCGGCTGATTGGCAGACGTACGCCATAATGACCGCGACCGCCGTGAGCGTGTCCGCCGGATCGCGCTTGGTGGTAATCTCGACCTGGCCGCGGCTCATGCGCTCAAGCTTGCGCAGGCACGGATAGTGGTCATACCCCTTGAGCGCGCAAAATGACAGACCACCGTCCAGTTGCTCGGCAAGTTTTGGCAGCTCATGGTACATGAGCTGGTCGGCAAGATTGTTCGATTTGGTCGCAATACCAACCGTGATGTTGTTACGGCGTGCTGCCTCGGCAAAAGGCACCAGATAGGCCATCGATTTGCCGACGCCTGTGCCTGCCTCAATTACTCGATGAGTGCCCGTGACCAGCGCATCGCGGACCTCGAGCGCCATCGCGATCTGCTCATCACGCGGCTCGTAGGTGGGATACATGCGATTGACTAGGCCACCTGGCGCATAGTCTGCCTCAATCTCCTCACGACTCGGCATCTTGAGAACCGGCAGTTCATCGGCGTCCACCCGATCGTCGGCGCGATCGGCCTTGAGAACGTCAGCACGAGCGGCGCTGAGAGAGAAGATAGAACCAGGGTTCTGCCCTGCCAAGAATGAGAAGATAGGACGATAGGACCAAGGCACGTCCGGATGCATGTCGGCTAGGCGCGCCATGAGGCCCTGGGGCAAGTCGGTGAGCGCCACGAGCAACACGCGCCATACGCCACACAGGGCGTCGACGTCGGCATTGGCACGGTGTGATACCGAGTCGCAGCCAAACAGATCGGCCATAAAAGACAGCTTGTGCGAGGCCAGGCGCGGAAGCGCGATGCGCGACAGCGCCAACGAATCGATCCAAATATCGCTCACGTTGACGCCGCCTTTGACAGACTCGATAAACGAGCGGTCGAACGTGGCGTTATGTGCGATCACCGGGCAACCACCGACAAAATCGGCGAGAGCGGCGACGGCCTCAACGGCCGACGGGGCATCTGCCACATCGGCATTTGTAATGCTCGTGAGCTCGGTAATCTCGGCGGGAATCAGCTGCTTGGGATGCACGAAGGTATCGAAGCGGTCGACGATCTCGCGGCCCGAAAGACGGGCCGCCGAGATCTCGATCAGCTCATTGTCCTGCACCGAAAGACCCGTGGTCTCGGTATCGAGGACAATCACATCTTCCTCGATAAGACCGAAGGACTGCGTTTTGGCGCGGTCGGCAAGCGTGGCATAGGAGTCGATGACAAACTGCGGCGTTCCTGACGAAACCGCGTCCTCGATTAGCATGCAATGCCCGCTCGACGAAGGCCCATACGGATCAGGCTGTCACAGACCTGCGGGAACGTCATGTCGTCGGTGTGGCGGATCTCATCCGGATACAGCGACGTATCGGTCATGCCGGGAATGGTATTGGTCTCGAGGATAACGGGGCCGTCCTCGCTCACAATAAAGTCGCTGCGCGAGATACCCAGGCAACCGAGGGCCTTGTGAGCGGCACAGGCAAGTTCCTGAGCGCGAGCGTAATTCTCGGGTGAAATCTGCGCCGGAATGCGATGGATATCCGTAGGGTCGACATACTTCACGTCCAGATTGTAGAACTCGCAGTCCTCGGGCTTACGAATCTCGACAATCGGCAGGGCGCGCACGTCATCTTCGCCGTATACGCCGACGGTGATCTCGGTACCCTCGATGCACTTCTCGACCAGCACTTTGTCGCCGTACTCAAACGCCTTGGCGATTGCCGCGGGCAGCTCGGAGGGCTCATGGACCAGGGAAATGCCATAGCTGGAACCGTTGACGGCCGGCTTCACAAAGCAGCGCTCGCCACAAACCTCGACGATATGATCGATATCGACTTCATCGCCCACCTCGAGCGCAAGGCCGGGGGCAATGGGAATGCCCGCCTTGGCGTATAGGAGCTTAGAGACCTCCTTGTCGGCACCGCAGGCGCTGGCAAGTACGCCCGAGGCCGTGTAGGGGATACCCAGGGTCTCCATGGCACCCTGCATGGCGCCATCCTCACCGCCGGCGCCGTGCATGGCGATAAATGCCACATCGAATCCGCCGGTCGCCATGGTTACCATAAAGTCATCAGCGGCCGTGTCAAGCAGCTCCACCGAGGTGTAGCCGGCTTCCTTCAGTGCCACCACAACGTTCTTTCCCGAATCGAGCGAGATCTCGCGCTCGGCGGAATGACCGCCCGCCAAGACCGCTACGTGCATGTTCTCTAGGCTTTTACCCGGCATGGGCAGACTCCTCCTCTATAATTTCTGCAGCTGATACCATATTGTAGCGATACCCTCTACGTTTCCCCAAAATCGAAAGGCTTCCATGAATCCCAGGACTAAATCTCAGGACATTCGCGACTTGAGCCAAAACGATATTCGCGAGCTCGTGGCCGAACTTGGCCAGCCCGCCTTCCGCGCGAAGCAGCTCATCGAATGGGTCTTTGAGAAGAACGTTTGTTCGTTTGACGATATGACCAATCTTCCCAAGGCTTTCCGTGAGCAGCTTAAAGAGGCTTTTGCCTTTGATACGCCGACTGAACTCACCAAGCAGGTTTCCAAAGATGGCTCGCGCAAGTATCTGCTCGAGTACCACGATGGCATTTCCGTCGAGACTGTCGGCATGCCCCGTCGCAACAAGCTTTCCGTCTGCGTTTCCACCCAGGCAGGCTGCGGCATGGGCTGCGCCTTTTGCGCTACCGGTCTCAACGGCCTCAAGCGCTCTCTGACCGCTCAAGAGATCGTCGACCAGGTGCTTCATGTATCCAACGACTTTGGCGAGCGTGCCACAAGCGTTGTCTTCATGGGCCAGGGCGAGCCGTTTGCCAACTACGACGAGGTTCTCAAGGCACTGCGTATCCTCAACGACCCCGATGGCATCGGTATCGGCGCTCGTCACCTCACCGTCTCTACCAGCGGCGTTATTCCCGGTATTCGCAAATTTGCCGATATCCCCGAGCAGTTCACGCTTGCCGTTTCCCTGCATTCCGCCATCCAGTCGACGCGCAATAAGCTCATGCCCGGTGTCAAGAAGTACACGCTGCTTCGCCTTCACGAAGCGCTTCAGCTCTACACCGAGAAGACTGGCCGCCGCCCGACCTATGAGTATGCCATGATCGAAGGCGTCAACGATACGAATCCCGAGATGCAGGCACTCTGCGACTTCTGCGAGGGAACGCTGTGCCACGTTAACCTGATTCAACTTAACGACATCGAGGGCAGCCCGCTCAAGCCGTCGCCGATTCATAAGGTTGAGGATCTTCAGCGTCGTCTTGAGTCCCGTGGCATCGAGACCACGATTCGTAACTCCCGTGGTAACGATATTGACGCCGCTTGCGGACAGCTGAAACAGCGCTTCAAAGTTCAGAAGAACGCATAGGGGAGTCGCACTCCAAAACGTTTCATGTGAAACATCGAACGGCCCCGGTTGCAGGATATGCAACCGGGGCCGTTTCATTTATTGACCTCAATTTTGGACCAGCTGCTACCTTTCCCATTTTTTACGGACAAAATAAGGGGCCCATGTCTCATGAATCAGACAAGGGCCCCTCAAAATATGCAAAGTAATTGTTAGGTACCTAATAGCCTACATTTTCCCATTGGTTGCTAACCCAACCTTGATTAATCTTAGGATTTTTCGTTACCTGAGCAGTGCGCATGGCAACATCTTCTGTCATAACATCCATTTTCTTCTTGGATGTATCAACGATATCTTGCGCTCCACGAAGCAAACGACCTCGAAGTTCATCGTCTGTCGCGATCTTATAGCCAGCAAAGGCACCAGCCGCGACAGTCGTCACCAATGCAATCGCAGTAATAATCTTATTCCTCATCTTGGCCTCCTTGATCAAACTGAATCATTTCACCAAGAATACGAGAGAGCTCTTCCTCGTCTTTAAACTCAATCTCAATCTTATTCTTTCCACGCGAGCTCTTCACACGCACGTTGGTATTAAATACCTGACGAAGTACACGCGCAGCCTTTTTAAAAGACTGCGGCGTTGCGGGCCGCGGCGTCTTAGGTGTCTCTCCGGCAGAAAACAATGGAGCAAGATTTTCTGTCGCTCTTACGGAAAGGCCCTCCGCAACAACCTTCTCTGCAAGTCGAATTCGAGCATCCTCATAGGGAACTGCAAGAATCGCACGTGCGTGACCAGCAGTTAGTTTACCCTCAAAAATCATCTGCTGAACTACTTCGGGGAGATCGAGAAGGCGCAGCGAGTTTGTAATTGCAGAGCGTGACTTGCTTACGGCCTTCGACAATGCCTCCTGGGTCATACCGCTAGCATCGATGAGCTGGCGATAGCCCTTAGCCTCTTCGACGGGATTCAAATCAGAACGCTGAAGGTTTTCGATAAGAGCAAGAGCCAGCATCTCTTCATCATTAACATCTTTAATGATGACAGGCAGCTCCTCAAGACCAGCAAGCTTTGACGCCTGGTAACGACGCTCACCAGCGATGATCTCATAGCCGTTTCCATGCTTGCGAACCAAGAGCGGCTGCAGAACGCCATGTTCTTGGATTGACTCGCTCAACTCGCGAAGTTCAGTTTCATTAAAGTGAATTCGCGGTTGATTAGGGTTGGGAACGATATCCTCAATAGGTAGTTTTGTTTCAGATGCGGCATTTGAAGCAGATGCAGCAGAACCACCGGTCTCATACTCAGCCTCTGAGACCAAAGCATTGAGTCCGCGTCCCAATCCACCACGTTTCTTTGCACTAGGCACGCTTGATCACCTCTTTTGCAAGGTTCATATACGCTTTTGCACCCTTATTTTGAGGTGCATAGGTAATTACCGGTTCTCCAAAAGACGGAGCTTCAGAGATTTTAACCGTACGGGGAATCAGCGTCTTAAACGCCTTATCACCAAAGTACGATTGAACTTCCTCAACAACCTGATTCGACAAAGAAGTACGTGAGTCATACATGGTCATAAGCACGCCATAGGTGTCTAAGCCCTTATTCAGACGTGATTTGACCATCTTCATTGACTCAAGCAGCTTCGTAACGCCCTCGAGTGCGTAATACTCACACTGGATTGGAATCAAAACGCTATCTGCTGCGGTCAAGGCATTGATAGTAAGCAGGCCGAGCGAAGGAGGACAGTCAATGAAAATAAAATCGAACTCGTCCTGAATCGGCTCAAGCAAATCTTTGAGGCGGGTTTCACGAGCAATTGCGCTTACGAGCTCAATTTCGGCACCTGCAAGCTGAATCGTAGCTGGAATTACGAATACCTTTTTGCAATTTGTATCAAGAACAAGCGATTCTGCCGGCACATCATTCAACAATGCATCATAGATGCAGTGATCAAGGTCTTCTTTTTCAATTCCAAACCCACTGGTACTGTTTCCCTGCGGATCAAAATCGACAATCAGTGTCTTACGACCCTGCTCACCCAGTGCTGCTGCAAGGTTTACAGCCGTCGTTGACTTACCGACGCCGCCTTTTTGATTGATGATTGCAATGATACGCGTGTCTTTTGCGTTCTTAGAACGCTTAACGTCGCGAAATCCCACGGTCCCTCCTGGTGTGTATTAAAGCTGTCAAACGGAGGATGTTTCACGTGAAACATTCCGATTCGATATCAACCGCCATGTTTCACGTGAAACACTGCAAGTTGTTAGTATCCATTATGTTTCACGTGAAACATCTAGGCAAGCGGATTCTTCTTTGCCATGCCATTTGCACGAGGCAATGAAACGGATGCTGGATGACTCTTCTGAAATACAATAAACTCCCTGTGGCCCAAGCCCTCAGGCAAATCGATTGCGTCATTCAGAAGCAAAGTGAAGCCACAAATCTTAGCTGCTGACATGCCGGAAGCAAGCTCCTCAAACGAAGGATTACCCTTGGTGATAACAAATAGCCCTCCGTCTTTAATGAACGGAGCCGCATACTCAACAAGAATCGGTAGAGGAGCCAGTGCACGGGCGGTTACGACAGAAAACTGCTTCTTATGGCTTCGAGCATATTCTTCAAGGCGATCATGAACCGCATGAGCATGTTTCAATCCAAGAGCATCAACAAAAGAATTGACAGCATCAACCTTCTTCCCAACAGAGTCAATATAAGTAGCTTTACGATGCGTGGTTATGGTTAAAGGAATACCAGGGAAGCCCGCACCTGTTCCCATATCGAGCAAAGCTCCCTCAGGAGCCTTATTGATATAGGGAAGCAAAACAAGCGAGTCGAGGATATGAAGTACTGCAGCATCTTCTACGTTAAGAATACGGGTAAGATTGGTTGTCTTATTTTTTTCCAGAACCAAATCCAAATGCTGAATACAGTTCCTCAGCTCAACATCAGATACGCTCAAGGAATACTCTTTGCAATAAGAAGTTAGACGACTCAACATCTTGTCAGCGTGCTGATCAGTAAGTACTAACAACGAAAGCTCCTTTCTGACAAAAATCAGTGTATCGAGAACTTTTGACAAAAAAAGGGGACGTGGAAACCACGTCCCCTTAGCATAAGCTCGAGTGGATTAACGAGCAACAATTACCACATGGCGATCAGGGTCAGAACCCTCGGAATGTGTATCGACTGCATCATTACCACGAAGCGCAATGTGAACCAGTCGGCGCTCATAGGCATTCATGGGCGGCAGGGAAACGCTCTTATGAGTACGGATTGCACGCTCGGCAGCAGACTGAGCCATAGCGGCAACCTTGTCCTGACGACGGCTCTTGTAACCCTCAACATCGACGACAACCGGATACCTAAAGCCGAGCTTACGGCTAACCAGCAGAGAGAACATAACCTGAAGGGCATCAAGCGTACGTCCATGGCGACCAATGAGAACAGCAAGATCAGGAGCAGTTACATCCAGAATCAACTCGCCCTCATCGCCTTCATATTCATCGATAGGAGAGTTGGCGGCATCGAAGTGCGAAAGGATGGAACGCAGAATAGAAATCGCAACATCGGCAATGGTGTCGAGTTCCTCATCAGTCAGCTCTTCACCAGCCTTGTAGCGCTGTGCAATCTCGGGATAATCGCCCGCGACCTGCGGGGCAACCTCCTCATGCATATTCTCGATGATCTCTTCAGACATAACGTACTCCAAAAGTTAGGTACCTAAATAAGATTGATATCCCACTACTTCTTCTTGTGCGGGCGCGGCTTCTTCTCGCGACGAGTGACCTCAACCTGCAGCGGCGCGTTCTTAAGGCGCTCCTCCTCATCGGCCTTCGCCTTGTCGATGACCTTCTGCGTCACAAAAATCTGCTGGATAACCTGCCAAGCAGACGAGACGTCGTAGTACAGCAGAACACCAACGGGAAGGCTCCAGCCCATCCAAAGCATCATGACCGTCATGACAACGGCCATCATACGCATGCTCTGAGCCTGCTGGCCGGTCTGGTTGCGCGACATATAGAGCTGCGGAATCAGGGTCAGGACAGCGAACAGGATCAGGCAGACCAGCGCAGGCAGCGCGACCATAAAGCCATCGGCAAAGGAGGCACTCGGCGTGGTGGTCAGGTCGGGCAGAATATTAAAGAACGAGAACGTGCCGTCGTTAAAGTAGTCCGGCAGGTTACGCAGCAGCGTAAATAGGGCGAACAGGACAGGCATCTGAATCAACAGCGGCAGACAACCAGCCATCGGGTTGAACTTGTTCTCGCTGTAGAACTTCTGCATTTCCTCGGCCTGACGCTGGGGATCGTCGGCATAGCGCTCCTGGATCTCGAGCATCTTGGGCTGCAGCACCTGCATGCGTGCCGTCGACTTAGTCGACTTGAGCATAAGCGGCGTCAGCAGCAGACGGATGATGACCACCAGGATGATAATGGACAGGCCCCAGTCGACCGCAAAGGTCTGGATGAGCTTGAGCAGCTCGAAAAGGATGTTAACGATCCAATCCCACATGTAAGTTTTCCTCCGATAGCGAGTGCCCGCTAGGGCACAGGGTCATAACCGCCGACGTGCAGGGGATTGCAGCGAGCGATGCGCCTCACGGCAAGCCAGCAGCCTCTCAAAACACCGTACTTCTCAATCGCCTGGACGGCGTATTGCGAGCACGTTGGGTAATAAATGCAGGCGTCAGGCAATAAGGGCGAAATAACCTGTTGATATATGCGAATAGGAGCGATGGCAACACGTCGCAAAACGTGATTGCTCATCGCTCCTCCCCGGCAACGCCGGCGCGTTTCATAAGCGAACGCAATGCATTGTCCATCTCCTGCGGCGAGGAAACCCTCGTCTTGGGAGTTGCGAACAAGATGATGTCATAACCCGCAACGGGAAATCCACAGCTGCGGGCGGCCTCGCGCATCACACGCTTAGAACGGTTGCGCACGACAGCACAACCGAGCCGTTTAGCACCAACGAAGGCGACCCTTCCGGAGTCGCCTTCGCCAACCGATTCACATATGGTCATTCGAATCAGAGGGTGATTGAAACGACGCCCCTGACTGAACACATGCTCGAAATCTTGCCGAGACTTAATAGTCTTCATGCGAGATGTGTGTATCGCTGCTAGACAGTGAGACGCTTGCGGCCCTTGGCGCGACGACGGGCGAGCACGGCACGACCACCCTTGGTGGCCATACGGGCACGGAAGCCATGGGTCTTGGCACGCTTACGCTTATTAGGCTGATACGTACGCTTCATCTTAAGTTCCTCCTGCTGCATTTCGAGTGTCCGCGGGGGCGCGGACGCAGATATAGACACGTGAGCTTGAAGATTGTAGGGAAATCAATGTTCAAATGTCAAGAAATCAAAGGTAAAAGGTTGCGCAGTTCACACGGTTCCCCCATAAGCCGAGCTCGATTTAGCGGTACATGGCAACTTTTCACGATATTTCATCGAGTTTTCAACAGGTCATGTTGGCAATGTTGAGAACTTTTCGTCCGTTTTCCAAAGTTTTCAACAGGTTTTGAAAAGTTGTCGAAAGATGAGAAACATTGCACGGTGAGCTACTATTTGTTCGAAACCTTTTGAAAGATTGCGAGCGGCATGTCTGACGACTTTTACACCATGGTCGATTCCGGAGACCCGGCACCCGACAACGAGCACATCACCGGCGTGCGCGAAGAGCGTAAGGAAGGCGAGCAGACGACCACGCAGGCGCCAAAAGCCATGTACGCCGCGCGCATCGCCGTCTATGACGACATGCTGTCGACACCGCGTGTGATCGTCATTGATCCGCAAGATGTCCGCACGTATTTGGAAGAGACGACCAACACCGTCTACCAGTGTATGAAAGAGCAAGGTGGCCACATCTCGCTCATGGTCATCCGCGAGATTGTCGAAAACTTTATCCACGCACACTTTGCCGAGCCCATCATCTCGATTCTGGACGGCGGAGACACCATCCGCTTTGCTGATCAAGGACCCGGCATCGACGACAAGGAGCGCGCTTTCGACTTTGGCGTTACCAGCGCAAACAGCAAGATGAAGCGCTATATCCGTGGAACAGGAGCAGGGTTTCCCATGGTGCAGGAGTATTTGGAAAACGCCGGCGGGGCCGTGTCCATCGAGGACAATATGGGCAACGGCACCGTGGTTACGGTAAGCCTGGACCCTAAACGCGTGCAGGAAATCGAACGCGCCGGCGGGCGCGGTGCTGCCGTGCGGCCCGAGACGGAGCAGCCCGCATATCCCCTGCCGGGAGCTTTTGCGCAGCAGCCCATGGCAACGCAACAGATGCAGCCCCGCGTGGGACAGATGCAGCAGCCCGGAATGCTTCCTACACAAGAGCCCCAGGCGGCGTCGATGTCGATGCCGCCAAACGTGCCACAGGCCATGCCGCTGGCGGATCAGGATACAGCAGCAATGCAGCAGGCGACGGGGGCACCGGGTAGCCAGCAAATGGGCTATCAGCCGTACCAACAGGGATATCCATATCAGCAGATGCAGCCACTGGGGTATGGCCAGCAGTTCCCGCAGCAGTACCAGCAGGGATATCAGCAGCCGTACCAGCAGATGCCGCAGCAGCAGTACAACCCCTGGGCCCAGCAGATGCCTCCGCAGCCTTACCAACAGTGGCCTCAAAGTTTTCAACAGCAAATGCCGCCGATGCAGAGTTCTCAACAACCAGCAGCTCAAATGATGTATCCTAATGCAGCAAATCAGTATGCGCAGCCACAACCGGACGTGTTCGTAAGCGATCGCGGCAACGCCGCGCTGGGCTATCTGGCGCAAAATCAAGCGTGCGGTGCTACCGATCTGGCGAGGGCGTTTGGAAACTCGGCCCCCACTTGGTCACGCACGCTCAATGACTTGGCGCAGGCCGGCTTGGTCATCAAGCATGGCCAGAAATACCATCTGACCGAACTCGGCGCCGCTCGCGTGCGAGCTCAGAGCTAAAGAACGGGAGAGATAGTGGACGAGGAAGCAAGCATCATCCTGGGGGATGCCATCGCCTTTTGCCAGCGCGACGGCCAAGATGCACGCCTCATCAACATGCTGGGGCAATCGCGCGCCATAAGCCTAACCGAAGATACGCTCACGATCGAGGCCCCCTCGCGCTTTGCCATCGCGCAGCTCAAAAAGCATCAGCCGACCATTGAGGCCTATCTGGAAGAAATCGCCTTTGCACCGATTGCGCTCGACATCGTGGCACCGCAAGGCGCCGCGACGGAATCCGCTGCCGCGACGGCGCCCGCCACGGCCCTCGCTGCTTCCCCGGCGGCGCCGGCCTCCGCAGGCGACGTGCCGACAATCGGGCACCAGCACAGCGATGTTTCCCGTGAAACCATGGCACCGTTGCCGACCGCGGCGGCGACGTCAACGAACGCACCCGTCACGCACATGCCCATCGCTCACGACGCAACGACGGGCGCGGATTCGGGCATTGCAATCAAGAACACGCTCTCGGCCGATGATTTTCGTCGCATGATGAACCAGATGAAGGGCGGAGCGCCAACTAAATCCACGCAAGCTGCGACCCCCGCTTCACCCATGCCAGCACCGACCGCGCCGGCCGAACAGAATACGGATGGAGCCCCGCTCGCCGCGAACTCAAAATTTACCTTTGAGAACTTTGTCTACGGCCCCGAGAACAGCCATGCCTATCGCTCGGCACTCAAGTTTGCCGCCCTCGCGGACGAGCGGGGCACGTGCACATCACTGTTCATCTACGGCAAATCGGGCCTGGGCAAGACGCACCTGCTGCTTGCCATCAAAAACGAGCTCGCCGAAAAGTCGCCCGAGATCAAGGTCAAGTATGCCAACTCCCAGGCATATCTGGACGACCTGATGACCGAGTTCGACCGCCAAAAGAAGAGCAACGCCCCCATCATGCAGGCGTACCACGGCGTGGACGTGCTCATCATCGACGACATCCAAAACATCATCGGCAAGCGCGCGAGCGTGGACTACTTTTTCCAGCTCATGGACGAGTTCATCCGCAACAACAAGAAAGTCGTCATCGCGGCAGACCGCGCCCCCAAGGACCTGAGCATGGACGAGCGTCTGACCAGCCGCTTCAACGCCGGCATGCTCTGCCTGGTCGCAGAGCCCAGCTACGAGATGAAATACAAGATCTTGCAGCGCTATTACGAGAACACCATCGTCGCCGCTCCCGAGGCAGGCGACGACTCGCTGCTGGCGGCCTATGGGGGCGACGGCGGGCACCTAACCGACGAGCACTTTAAACACATGGCCGAGGTCTCGGGCACCAACATCCGCGAACTCGAGAGCTTTTGCGAGCGCTGCGCCGGCGAGGCGGGCGACCGCGAGCGCGAGGGCGGGGAGCTCACCTTTGACGATATCGACGCCATCGCCAGCCAGTACTTTGACACATCGGCCAAAAAGATCAACGTCCAGACGGTTCAGTCCGTCATCGAAGAGCAGTACGGCGTGACGCACGAGGAGCTCATCGGCCCGCGTCGCAACGCCAATATCGCCAAAGCACGCCATATCGCTATCTACCTGGCCATCGAGATGTGCGAGATGACGACCACGGCGGTGGGCGCCGAATTTGGCAACCGCAACCACTCGACCGTCAGCACGAGTTACAAAAAGGTCCAGAAGATGATCCAGGAAGACCGCACCGTCACCGAAGACCTCAAGTCGCTGCGCGATAAAATTACACTGCGCTCGTAGGGAAATAGAGACACCTGTTGAAAACTTGTCGAAACCACGGGCATAAGGTGTCTAAAACCCAACCCGCGGTGATGAAAAGTTTTGCGCAGGTTTTGAACGTGGAAAACCACCCCTGTTGCACACAGGTTGCTGTCGATTCTCTTTCTTGGTCTGACCTGCGTCTTTGGGAGTAATCAACAGTTTCGTCAGTGCTATTACTATTATTAAGATATTTATATCTATAGAAAGGTATTAAAAGATGAAGTTCACCGTCAGCCAGAGCTCGCTTACACAAGCCATCGGCGTCGTTATGAAGGGTGTCGCTTCGGCATCCACCCTTCCCATCCTGTCGGGCGTGCTCGTTAAGGCCCAAGACGGCATCTTGGAATTCCAGACCTCTAACTACACTATCTCGATCCGTCATCGCATCGCGGCGCATGTCGAAGAAGAGGGCGAGATGGTTATCCCCTGTAAGATGCTCTCCAATATCACCAAGACCCTCCCCGATGCCCCGGTCACCTTTGAGCTGTCCGAGCGCCAGGTGCTGATTGGTTGCGAGAAGAGCTCTTTTAGGCTGAACACGCTCGATGCCAATGACTTCCCCGAGTTTCCGGCCTATGCCATCGAGAGTGCCGTGGAGCTGCCGACCGATGTCTTGTCCGAAATGGTCGGCCGTGTGTGGCGCGTCACCTCGACCGACAAGGCTCGCCCCATCCTGGGCGGCGTGCACATGAAGGTCGAGAACAACACCGTACGCCTGGTGGCGACCGATTCCTTCCGCTTGGCCGTGTGCGATACGCAGGTCGAGACCTCGACCCTCGAGGGCTCCTTTGAGCTCAACGTTCCGGCTGACGCCTTTAACGACGCGCTGAACATCATGGCCAGCCAGGCGACCATCATGATCGGGGCTACCGACACCCAGGTCGTCTTCGAGGCCGGCAACACCACCTACGTGTCGCGTCGCATCGAGGGCGTGTACCCCAACTACAAGCAGCTCATCCCCGATTCGTGCGTGACGAGCGTCAAGATCGATGTCGCCGCCTTTAACGCCGCCCTCAAGCGCGTGGCCGTTATCGCGAGCGCCAACCCCGCCGTCAAGTTCGAGATCGATGTCGAGAACGGGCAGATGGGCCTGTCCTCCATTTCCAATGACCAGGACCTTGCGCAGGAGACGATCGATGTCGAGGCTGAGGGCGAGTCGGGTACCATCGCCTTCAACTACCACTACATCTTCGGCTGCCTCAATGCCCTGTCCAAGGAGAAGGAGATCACGCTGGAGCTCAAGAGCTACTCGCAGGCGGGCATCTTCAAGTCCTACGACAAGATCAACTACCTGTACCTGGTCATGCCGGTCCGCATCTAGCGCTGCGCCATGACCATGTTCGCCCGCGATCTTTCCGTCGCGCACTACCGCAGCTTCGATAGCTATCGCCTTGCCCTGGACGAGGGCGTGACGATACTTGCGGGACCCAACGCGGCGGGAAAGACCAATCTCATAGAGGCGCTGCAGCTGCTGACGAGCGGCGCCTCGTTTAGGCATCCGACCGCAGCCGAGCTCGTCCATGACGGCGTGGGCTCGTGCAAGATCGAGCTGAGGCTCGAGGGCGACGGCCGCGTGCTTGATATGGGATTGAGCGCGGAGGACGGTAAGCGCTCGTTTAGTCGCAACGGCAAGAGATGCTCTGCCGCCGGTGTGCGCGGGATTCTGCCGAGCGTGCTGTTTTGCCCCGACCATCTGGACATGGTTAAGCGAGGCGCCAGTGTGCGCCGCGCCGCCCTCGATGACTTTGGCATGCAGCTGAGCGCGCGTTATGCCGATCTTGCGAGCACCTATGGGCGCTGCGTGACCCAGCGTAACGCCCTGCTCAAGGAGACCTGGTGCTGTCGCGAGATGCTCGGCGCGTGGAACGATTCGATTGCTCGCGCGGGCTCGGCCCTGCTCGTGCACCGGTTGGCCCTACTCGACCGGCTGGCGGGCCATGTGCACACTGCCTACGGGCAAGTGGCGTCCGGCGAGGCTGCCAACGTGACCTATGCGTCCACGCTGGGGGATTTGCCCCAGGTCGAGGATCGCGAAGAGCTGAAGGGTTGGGCGTACGAGCGCATGCTGGCCGCCCTTGACGAGCATGCCGACGAGGAAATTCGCCGCGGCGTGACGTTGGTGGGACCGCATCGCGACGAGATCGAGTTCACCGTGGCGGGTCGCTCCGCCCGTTCATTTGCCAGCCAAGGACAGCAGCGCACGCTGGTACTGTCCTGGAAGGTGGCCGAGGTGGCCGTGGCTCGCGATGTCCTGGGCACCGCCCCGCTGCTGCTTTTGGACGACGTGATGAGCGAGCTCGACGGCGAGCGTCGCGGCGCTTTCCTGCGGCTGATCGGCGATGATATCCAGACGGTCATAACTACGACCAACCTGGGGTACTTTACCGATGACCTGCTTGATCGAGCCAAGGTGGTGAGCATGGGTGAGACGTGCTAATTACGAGCGCGAGAGCGAGACAGTCGCCTTCAGTGGATTTTTGAACGCAGAGCGCCAGCGCATCCTGGCGTCCGCGACCCCCGAGCGCCGTGCGCAGATGGAGGCCGCCGAGGAGTCGCGCACGGTCTATCGCGCATGGAACGCGGTGTGCTCGGGCACGCGTGAGGGACGGCATGTGACGGGACTGCGCTACCTGCCCGAGTCCAATGAGCTGCTGGTGTATCTCGACTCGCCCTCGTGGACGCAGGAAATGACGTTGTTGCGCGAGATCATCCGCGCGCGCATGGAGCGCGCCGGTGCGCATGTGGACGGCCTGGTGTTCAAAACCACCGCGCCCGGTCACACGCCGCCCGCCGCCAAGGAACGCCTGCGCCCGGCGACGACCGAGCGCAGGCCGGCCCCGCACGCCGACCTAAGTGAGGCCGAGCGCACCGAGATCGAGCGCCAGGTGGCGCCCATCGAAGACCAAAAACTGCGCGAGGCCCTCGAGAATGCCATGAGAGCCAGCGCCGAGTGGGCCAAGGGCGTGCAAAGCAAAAAAGAGCCTTAAATCGCATCTGGTGGCCTTGTAGAGCCAAATACCCTCGTTCCCGAGGGTATTTTTTTACGATAAACTAGTAAGGCTGTACACATTTTCTTGACTGAAGGAGGACGTGTGGCAAACGAAAACGATTACGATGGCGGCGAGATTAAGATTCTCGAAGGTCTCGAGGCCGTTCGTAAGCGCCCGGGCATGTATATCGGCTCGACGAGCGCCAGCGGTCTGCATCACCTGGTGTGGGAGATCGTTGACAACTCCGTCGACGAGGCCATGGCCGGTTTCTGCACCGAGATCAAGGTGACGGTCCACGCCGACAACTCCATCACGGTCGTCGACAACGGGCGCGGCATCCCCGTCGACGAGCACCCTGTTAAAAAGATCCCGACGCTCGAGGTCGTTATGACGATCTTGCACGCCGGCGGTAAGTTCGATAACTCGGCCTATAAGGTCTCGGGCGGCCTGCACGGCGTGGGCATCTCCGTCGTCAACGCACTGTCCAAGCGCGTGGTCGTTCAGGTTCGTCGCGATGGCAACACCTACGAGATGGAGTTCTCGCGCGGCAAGACCGTCAAGAAGATGGAGGTCGTGGGCACCTCGGATTCAACGGGCACCACCGTCACCTTCTGGCCCGACGACGAGATCTTCGAGACCTGCATCTACGATTTCGATACGCTGCACAACCGTCTGCAGGAGACGGCGTTCCTCAATAAGAACCTTAAGATTGTGCTGACCGACGAGCGCGAGGCGACTCCCCACGTGGAGGAGTTTTGCTACGAGGGCGGCATCATCGACTTCGTCAAGTTCCTCAACGAGGGCAAGGACGTCCCCGAGGCCTTTAAGGAGCCCATCTACATCGAGGGCAAATCGGATCCGGACGCGCCTGTGACCAAGATGGGCGAGGTCGAGGTTTCCCTGCAGTGGAATAGCGGCTACGGTGAGAACGTCATGTCGTTCGCCAACGACATCTACACTCCCGAGGGCGGCATGCACCTTGAGGGCTTCCGCACCGCGCTCACCCGCGTAATCAACGATTACGCGCGCAAGCAGAACCTGCTCAAGGAAAAAGACGCCAACCTGACCGGCGACGATGTGCGCGAGGGCCTTTCGGCCGTTATCTCGGTCAAGCTGCCCGATCCTCAGTTTGAGGGCCAGACCAAGGCAAAGCTCGGCAGCTCCTATATGCGCGCGCTCACGCTCAAGATCGTGACCGACGGCCTCGCCGATTACTTGGAGGAGCATCCCAAGCCCGCCCGCGAGATTGTCAAGAAGGCGCAACAGGCCTGCAAGGCGCGCAACGCCGCCCGCAAGGCGCGCGAGGCGACCCGCCGCAAGAGCCTGCTCGAGACGGCGTCCCTGCCCGGTAAGCTCGCCGACTGCTCGGTGCGCGATGCCGAGCTGACCGAGCTCTTCATCGTAGAGGGTGACTCGGCAGGCGGTTCGGCCAAGGATGGCCGTCGCCGAGACATCCAGGCGATTCTGCCCCTGCGCGGCAAGATTCTGAACGTCGAGCGCGTTGGTGACCATCGCGCGTTCTCGAGTGACACCATCCAGTCGCTGATTACCGCGATCGGCTGCGGCGTCACGACGAGTGCCGGCGACGGCGGCGACTTCGACATTAGCAAGGCGCGTTACCACAAGATCATCATCATGACCGATGCAGACGTCGACGGTGCGCATATCCGCATCCTGCTGCTGACGTTCTTCTACAAGTACATGCGTCCGCTGATTGACGCCGGCTACGTGTACGTCGCGTGCCCGCCTATCTTTGGCATCAAGGTGCGCAACAAGATCCACTACGTGTATCCCAACGGCCGCCAGCCCGAAGACGAGATCCTGCGCGACACCATCCAGGGTCTGGGCCTGAACCCCGACGACAACGACGAGGACGGCAAGGCCAAGGACGGCAAGATCACCAAGAAGCGCAAGGGCTATACCGTCCAGCGCTACAAGGGCCTGGGCGAGATGGACCCCAAGCAGCTTGCCTCGACGACGATGGACCCCAAGACCCGCATCCTGCAGCGCGTGTCGATCGAGGACGCCGTGGTGGCAGACCGCGCCGTGCGCGAGCTGATGGGTTCCGAGGTCGGCTATCGCCGCGAGTACATCGAGAAGCACGCGCATGACGCACGCTTCCTTGACGCTTAAGAGGAGGTAACGTGGCAGACGATATCAACAATAACGAGGGCATGGGCGAGGCCGGCGACGCCGGCATGCCCGACGATCTGAGGCGCCTGCTTGCCCGTGCTGAGCAGGGCGAGGACGGCGATCCGGACGCCTATAACCCCGATGCCGATGATGACGAGGAAGAGGACGACGGTGAGCTCGAGGAGAGCTTTGGCGAAGTCGACCGTGGCGCCTCGGCCGGCGAGGATATCAATGGTGGCCAGCTCCAGATTTCGGAGTTCGGTCGCGAGATGAAGCAGTCGTTTATCGAGTATTCGATGTCGGTCATCACGGCGCGCGCCCTGCCGGACGTGCGCGACGGCCTAAAGCCGGTGCACCGCCGCATCCTGTACGCGATGAACGAGAGCGGCATCTACCCCAACCGCCCGCACAAGAAGTCGGCCTGGACGGTCGGCGAAGTTATCGGTAAGTACCACCCGCATGGCGACTTCGCGGTCTATGAGGCCATGGTCCGCCTGGCGCAGTGGTTCTCCATGCGCACGCCGCTCATCGACGGTCACGGCAACTTCGGTAACATCGACGGCGACGGCGCGGCGGCCATGCGTTACACCGAGAGCCGCCTGGCAAAGCCCGCCATGGAATTGCTGCGTGACTTGCAGAAGGATACCGTCGACTGGCAGCCCAACTACGACGAATCGCTCGCCGAGCCTCAGGCGCTGCCTGCGCGCTTCCCCAACCTGCTGGTCAACGGCAGCCAGGGCATCGCCGTCGGCATGGCCACCAATATCGCCCCGCATAACCTCACCGAGGCGATCGAGGCAACCTGCTACCTGATCGATAATCCCGACGCCACTGTCGACGAGCTCATGCAGATCATGCCCGGTCCGGACTTCCCCACCGGCGCCATCATCATGGGCAGTGCCGGTATTAAGCAGAGCTACGAGACCGGCCGCGGCTCCATTACCGTGCGCGCCAAGGCTCACGTGGAGTCCACCAAGACCGGCCGCAGCCGCCTGGTCTTTACCGAGATTCCCTACATGGTCAACAAGGGCACCCTGCAGGAGAAGATCGCCCAGCTCGTCAACGACAAGCGCATCGAGGGCATCTCGGATATGCGCGATGAGTCCAACCAGAAGGGTATCCGTCTGGTCATCGAACTCAAGAAGGGCGTCATCCCGCAGGTCGTGCTCAACAACCTGTACAAGTACACCTCGCTGCAGACGACCTTTGGCGCCAACAACCTGGCGCTTGTCAACGGCGTTCCCAAATGCCTGAGTCTGCGCGAGATGCTGCAGCACTACATCGACCACCAGGTCGACGTCGTCACCCGCCGCACCCGCTTCGACCTTAAGAAGGCCCGGGCCCGCGCGCATATCCTTGAGGGCTACCTGATGGCTCTCGACCATATTGACGAGGTCATCAGCATCATCCGTTCCTCGCAGACCGACTCCGAGGCCAGCAGCCGCCTGATCGAGCGCTTTGGCTTTACGCCCGAGCAGACCACGGCCATCCTCGAGATGAAGCTGCGCCGCCTGACCGGCCTGGAGCGCGACAAGATTCAGGAAGAGCTGGACGGCCTGCGCCGCGCCATCGCCTACTACGAGGACCTGCTGGCGCACGAGGGGAAGATCCTGGGCGTCATTAAGGAAGAGATGCGCGAGATCTCCAAGAAGTTCGGCGATAAGCGCCGCACCGAGATCAGCCATGTCGAGAAGGACCTGGACGTCGAGGACCTCATTGCCGACGAGGACATGGTCGTGACCATCACCCACACCGGCTATGTCAAGCGCATCCCGGTGGCCGCCTACCGCGCCCAGAAGCGCGGCGGCAAGGGCGTCTCGGGCGTCAACCTCAAAGAGGACGACGTCATCGACGAGATGTTCATCGCGTCCACGCACGAGTACGTGCTGTTCTTCTCGAGCAAGGGCAAGGTCTATCGCCTGAAGGTGCACGAGCTGCCGGTGGGTACGCGCCAGGCACGCGGTACCGCGATCGTCAACCTGCTGCCCTTCGAGGAGGGCGAGAAGATCGCGAGCGTCATCAGCTGCCGCGAGTTCCCTGCCGACGAGTATCTGATGTTTGCCACCAAGAGCGGCATGGTCAAGAAGACCGTGATGAGCGCGTATGACCGCAGCCGTCGCGACGGCCTGATCGCTATCAACCTGCGTGACGACGACGCGCTGCTGAACGTGCGCCGCGTGCGCGAGGGCGACAAGATTATCCTGGCCACCACCGCGGGCAAGGCGATCATGTTCTCCGAGGAACAGGTGCGCGCCACCGGCCGCGATACCAGCGGCGTTCGCGGTATCGGTATGAAGGACGGCGTGAGCGTTCTGGGCATGGAAGTCACTAACGGCAACGGCGATCTGTTCGTCATCACCGAGCGCGGCTACGGCAAGCGCACGCCGGTCGCGGACTACCCGGAGCAGAATCGCGGCGGCCAGGGCGTCTACACCATCCAAATGACCGAGCGTAAGGGCAACCTCGCGGCCATGAAGACGGTGGGCCCGCAGCACGAGCTGTTCATCGTGACGGAGGGCGCGACGGTCATTCGCGTCAAGACCGACGAGATCAGCCAGACTGGCCGCGCTACCCAGGGCGTCAAGATGATGACCGTCGACGACAACGACCGCATCTGCGCCGTAGCCCGCATGACGGCCGCCAAGGAGAAGCCCGAAGGCGAAGGCGCCGAGGCCGCAACCGACGCCGAAGAGGCCCCAGTCGACCTAGGCGACGGCAACGACATGCCAGAGGATCTCCTAGACGAGTAAGAGGCCCTAGCTGGTAGAAAATATCAGACCCCATATATCGGCGGTCGGCGCACCTGCGCGCCGACCGCTTTTTTGAAAACCTTGGGACCCCATGGTCGCCGGGCTGACGAGATGGTTTTGGTTTGTCGCGAGTTCCGCACGCAAAGAAGGCCACTTAATGTGGCCTTCGTCTTGCGCAGG
>ERZ773133.621-NODE-621-length-48493-cov-8.090631_pt1 | contig 48493 bp, 38 predicted proteins | sample MGYA00580861_ERZ773133 | MGnify/ENA primary metagenome ERZ773133 (study PRJEB29015, sample SAMEA2737844) | human gut metagenome | biome: human gut; feature: human-associated habitat; material: faeces | place: China | collected 2012 ...
TGATGGATGAGCATGGCTGGTGGTTACGCTTTGCAGATAATACCTATCCGAAGGGCATTGTACGTGATTCCGGTGATATTTCGCATAGCTGGGAGCAGATCAATGGAAATTGGTGGGCCTTTGATGAAACGGGTTATGCTAAGACAGGCTGGTTAAGGGATGAGGATTACGGCGGCTGGTTCTATATGGATCTGGAACACGGCATGCAGACCGGCTGGGTGCTTCTCAATGGAGCATGGTACTATTTTAATCCGGTTTCCGATGGAAAGAGAGGCATGATGTATGCCGGACAAAGAACACCAGACGGATACTATGTAGATAAAAACGGTATCTGGGACGGAAGAAACAAGCAGTAAAACGGGTTCACAAGATAAAGTGAGCCTGACAGATGATACAGTGGTGGTAACAGATTTTGCCGATTTAGAATGCGAAGCATCGGCAAAATCCGTTGCTGTTTGCGCAACGCGTGAACAGTAACGAATAATCCGGAAGGAATCCTTCAGTTTTTGGGGGATCCTTCCGGATTTTCTGTCTACAGACAAGGTGTTTTTCATTTTTTCCACAACTAAAAAGTTGTAACATTCACAATCTTTTACTTGATATTGAAAAAGTGTTGTGCTATAATGGGCAACAAGTTAAGAAAAATCGTTGGAAAACGAGGAGGAAGAAGATTATGAAAAAAGGTTTCGCATTAGTTATGGCATCCATGATGGCACTGTCTCTGACAGCATGTGGAGGAAATGGTTCTTCTGCAACAACAGCAGCAGACACTTCCGCGGCAGACACGAAGGCAGAGGGGACAACGGCAGCAGCACCTGCTGATAAGATTGGCTTAGCTGGTAGCGGAAAGGAACTGATCTTCACGACTGGTGGTGACCAGGGTACTTACTACGGATTTGGAAGTGTGCTGGCAGGACAGATCAGTGATATGACAGATACTACTGTAACTGCCATCGTAGGCAAGGGTTCCAAGGGCAACATCGAGGCCATGGATGCAGGCGATGCACAGCTTGGTTTTGTACAGTCTGACGTTATGGCTTATGCTTATAATGGAACCAACTTATTTGATGGCGCAAAGGTAGACGGTTTTTCTACTGTAGCGGCTCTTTATATGGAGCAGGTTCAGATCGTTACGTTAAATCCGGATATCAAGACGGTAGCAGATCTGAAAGGCAAGACCGTATCGGTTGGTGATTCTGGTTCCGGTGTTTACTTTAATGCATTGGATTGCCTGGGTGCTTATGGACTGACCATTGATGATATTACTCCAACCTACCAGTCTTTCGGTGACAGTGTTGAGGCGATGCAGGACGGCAAGATCGATGCAGCATTTATCGTAGCAGGCGCACCGACTACAGCAGTCACTTCTTTAGCAGCAACCAGAAAGGTATATCTGGTAGAGTTAGATGATGAGCACATCGACAAACTGATCGAAGCTTCTCCATATTACAGCAAATACACCATCGCCAAAGATGCTTATGGACTGGATGCTGATGCAACAACCGTAGCAGTAGGCGCAGTAGTAGTAGCAAGAGACGATGTGGATGAGAATGATATTTACAACGTAGTAGCAGGTATCTACGATAGCATCGACACCCTGGGACATGATAAGAAAAATGAACTGGATCTTGACTTTGCAGCTTCTGTAACTGCAGTTCCATATCACAAGGGTGCAGCAAAATATTTTGCAGAAAAAGGTCTGACTGTTCCAACAAAATAGGAATCGGAAGTAACGAACGGAATCACAGATTTTCAAAGGAAGGGGATCATTTGCAATGAGTTTTCTGAAAAAACATGCTGCGGATGCAGCAGATCTTACCAATCATTCATCGGATCATGCAGCAGAAGCTGTAGATGCAGTGATGAAAAAATACGACAGGGAATCGAATGTCCGGGTATGGGAGGGAACACCAAAGCAAGTGATCCGTTTCCTGATGGCAGCATTTTCTTTATACTGCATCTACCTGACACTGTTTGACAGAGGACTTCCAGAGGTTCGTCTGACCCGTTTTTTGGCTATGATCATTTTGATCGGATTTTTGAACTATCCGGTGAAAAAAGGCCATGTGAGGGTGAATTACATCCCATGGTATGACGTTGTGCTGATGATTGCAGGAGCAGCCCCATTTCTCTATTTTGGACACAATGCCCAGAAGATTTTGCTGACCAGCTACAGTGTTATTTCGAAGGATCCATTTATGCTGGCTATCGCTATCGTAGCGATCCTGGTGCTGATCGAGCTTTGCAGACGATGCGTGGGACTTCCGATCCTATTTGTCGTAGGCGCGCTTCTGATCTATACCTTTGCCAATGTCCGCTTTGGTAAAGTTATTTACGATCTGTTTTACACCACCAACGGTGTGATGAATACTCCGATCAACGTATGTCAGAAATATATTGTGGTATTTATCATTTTCGGGGCATTCCTGGAGAGAACCAGCATTTCCGCGTTTTTTATTGATCTGGCAAACTGTGTGGCAGGTTCTTCTGTAGGTGGTCCGGCAAAGGTAGCTGTTATTTCTTCTGCTCTTTGTGGTATGGTTTCCGGTTCTTCTGTTGGTAATACGGTAACGACAGGTTCCGTTACCATCCCGATGATGGTCAAGACCGGATATAAACCAGATTTTGCAGGCGCTGTTGAAGCAGCAGCATCCACCGGTGGACAGATCATGCCGCCGATCATGGGTGCAGCAGCCTTCCTGATGGCAGAGTATACCGGTGTTCCATATTCAAGAATTGCAGTGCTGGCGATTCTTCCTGCAGTGTTATATTTTGTTGGTATTTATATTGCAGTTCATCTGGAAGCGAAAAAATTAGGATTAAAGGGTTTAGATAAAGACACGCTTCCTAAATTTCATTATTTAGTCCGTAAACTGTATCTGTTAACTCCACTGGTTGTACTGGTGATCCTGGTATCCAATGGAACCAGAACTATGCAGAGCTCTGCAGCGATTGCGATTCTGGTAACAATCATAGTTGGTTTATTTAATTCCGATAACCGGATCAATATTTCTAAGATCATTGACGCATTAGAAGCAGGCGGCAAAGGAACTATCACGGTAGCTTCTGCCTGCAGCATGGCAGGAATTGTGGCAGGATGTATTACCTCCACCGGTCTGGCTTCAAAATTATTAAGAACGATCGTTTCTGCATCCGGAGGCGTCATGATCATTGCCCTATTACTGACTATGCTGTGCTGTATCGTTCTTGGTATGGGTGTTCCAACAACAGCAACTTACTGTATCATGGCAGCCACCTGTGCACCGATCCTCATGAGCAAGGAAATCGGAGTGGAGATGTTAGCAGCTCATTTCTTTGTATTTTACTTTGGTATTGTAGCAGATATTACACCGCCAGTTGCCCTGGCTGCCTACGCAGGTGCCGCCATCGCCAAGGCACCGCCGATGAAAACGGCGATCAACGCCAGCCGGCTTGCTATTGCGGCATTTATTGTGCCTTATATCATTGCTATGAATCCGGCGATGTTATTTATCAATACCACCATTCCAGAGGTTGTGATGATCACCATTACCAGTCTGATCGGAATCTTTGGTGTGGCAGCGGGTCTAAGCGGTTTCGTATTCCACCAGATGAAGTGGTGGGAGAGAATCCTGTGCGTAGTTGGTGGACTGACTTTGCTCATTCCTGGAACACTGACAGATATCATTGGATTTGTCCTGGTTGGCTTTGTGTGTGCAGTTGGTTATCAGTCCGTGAAGAAGGAAAAAGACGCATTGGCAGCATAAAGGAAGTACATGGAAAAATACATAAGAAATAAAGAAAATCTGTTGACATGAGGGTGGTTTGAAGTTATACTGATCACATAAAATCATACAGAGTGTGTTACTGGTAAAGCAGGCATTAACTTTAAAAGACATCTTGGAAAGGGTGTCCTTTAGGGTTAGTGCCTTTTTCAATGGAATGAAATCAAAAGAGGTGGGGCATACTCTGAAAAAGAAGGAGAAGGAATATGAAAGACAAGATTTTTGGTGTGCTTCAGAGGGTGGGACGCAGCTTTATGCTTCCGATCGCAGTGCTTCCTGTTGCGGGACTGCTTTTAGGAATCGGCAGTTCCTTTACCAATGAAACAACGATCGCAACCTATGGATTACAGTCCATTTTGGGCAACGGAACCATGCTTCATGCGTTGCTGGTGATCATCAGTAAAGCGGGAAATGTGATTTTTGACAATCTTCCGATTATTTTCGCTGTGGGTGTTGCCATCGGTATGGCAAAAGCAGAAAAGGAAGTCGCGGCATTATCTGCCATGATATCATTTTTCGTTATGCACGCATCCATCAATGCAGTGTTGATGGTATCCGGGAAAATTCTGGCAGATGGAAGCATCGCAGACGGTGTCTTGGATGGAACTATCGCCAGTGTCTGCGGTATCCAGTCTTTGCAGATGGGTGTATTTGGCGGTATTATTGTAGGACTTGGGGTAGCGGCCCTGCACAATCGTTATCATAAGATCGTCCTGCCGAGTGCTTTATCATTCTTCGGCGGTTCCCGGTTTGTACCGATCATTTCTACGGTAGTTTACGTGGGCGTAGGAATTCTTATGTACTTTATCTGGCCTGCTGTTCAGAACGGCATCTTTGCCTTGGGCGGACTGGTAACCGGAACCGGATATTTTGGAACCCTGGTCTTTGGTATCATCAAACGGGCGCTGATTCCATTTGGCCTTCATCATGTATTTTATATGCCATTCTGGCAGACTGCAGTTGGCGGAACCATGATGGTAGATGGTAATCTGGTCCAGGGCGGACAGAATATCTTCTTCGCTCAGCTTGCAAGCCCGGATGTGACGCATTTCAGCGCAGATGCCACCAGATATTTCTCCGGTGAGTTTATTTTCATGATCTTTGGACTTCCTGGCGCGGCATTGGCCATGTACCGCTGTGCAAAACCGGAGAAGAAAAAAGCGGCTGGTGGTCTGCTGTTAAGTGCGGCGCTGGCTTGTATGTTTACAGGAATTACAGAGCCACTGGAATTTTCCTTTTTATTTGTAGCACCGGCATTATTTGCAGTGCAGGTAATCCTGGCAGGAAGTGCCTACATGATTGCCCATGTGTTAAATATCGCTGTTGGCCTGACTTTCTCCGGCGGCATCCTGGATCTGTTTATTTTCGGTATTTTGCAGGGAAATGCAAAGACAAGCTGGATGCGGATCATTCCGGTGGGAATCATTTACTTCCTATTATATTACTTTATTTTCAGTTTCCTGATCAAAAAGTATGATTTCAAGACTCCTGGACGGGAGGACGATGATGAGGAGACGAAATTATACACAAAAGCCGATGTCAATGCCAGAAACATGGCGAATAGCCGACAGTCGGAGACCGATGGAAAACAGGGCGGCACTGACGATGAGAAGAGTGCGGTGATCGCAAGAGGTCTTGGTGGAAAGAAAAATATCACTTCTGTGGATTGCTGTGCAACCAGGCTTCGTTGTTCCATCGAGAATCCGGAACTGGTAGACGAGAAGCTGTTAAAGGCAACCGGAGCGGTTGGTGTAGTGAAAAGAGGACAGGGAATCCAGGTGATCTACGGACCACAGGTAACGGTGATCAAATCTAATCTGGAAGCATATCTGGCACAGATCGGGGATGAGGATGAAGTGGATAGACCGGTAGAGGCTCAGAGATCTGAGCAGCCAGTGACAGATTCTCAGTCAGAGGCAGATTCTCAGCCAGTGACAGATTCTCAGCCAGAGGCAGGCGTGTCAGAGCGGGTGCCAGCTGAGAGTGTCCAGTTACAGACATCCTCTCACATTCTTTACTCTCCGTTAAAAGGAAAAGCAGCCCCGATCAGCGAGTCCCCGGACGAGGCATTTGCCAGCAAGGCCATGGGTGACGGTTATATGGTGATGCCAGAGGATGGAACAGTGGTAGCTCCAGAGGATGGAACGGTATTGTTCGTGTTTCCAAGTAAGCATGCGATTGGCATGAAAGCGGCAGATGGAACGGAATATCTGCTTCATATTGGTGTGGATACAGTAAAATTAGACGGAAAAGGATTTGAGGTTTTTGTTACAGATGGTCAGCAGGTTCACCAGGGTGATAAATTGATGGAATTTGACCTTTCATTTATCCGTGAACACGCAGCCAGCGAAGCCTGCATGGTGATCTTTACCGGTCTGACCAGTGCGGATAGCCTGAATTTAACAAAAGAGGGCATGGTGGACCGGCTGGAGGCGATCGGAGAGATCCATAAATAAGTTCCTGTTTATGATGTGATTTTTGTGAAGGAAGTACCTCCTGCACTTGGCGAATTTCCAGTTTTCATGTATAATCAGAATAGAAATGTCTGTTCGTATACATGACGGAACGGGAAATGCAGGTGTGGGAGGTATTTTATGTACAGAATCATGAAGGTCTTGAATAACAACGGAATTCTGGTTCTGGATGATCAGTCTGGGCAGGAACAGATCCTACTTGGAAATGGGGTGGGGTTTGGCCACAGGATCGGGGAACGGATGACCAGATTACCGGAGGGAAAGCGTTATGAACTGGTGAAACAGAAGGAGTCTGCGCTTACCAGAGTGAATGAGATTGAACCGGTCTATATTGAGGCGGCTGGACGTATCATAGAAGAAGCAGAAAAGGTACTGGGGAATCTTCAGCATGATATCCTGATTCCTATGGCAGACCATATCGCTATGGCGGCATCCAGGATTCGTGAACATATGGAAATCCCGAATCCATTTTTGCAGGATATCCGGACTCTTTTTGAGGAGGAGTACACTGCGGCGAAGAACGGCGTTGAAATCTTGAAAAATCTGACTGGTCTGGAATTCTCAGAAGATGAGATCGGCTATATTACCCTCCATCTTCATGCAGGTCTGGCAAAAGAAAATGTGGCTCAGTCATTAGAGACTGCCCGTCTGGTCAATCGCTGCCTGGGGCTGATCGAGGAGCATATGAATAAGAAGCTGACTGCGGATTCCCTGGGCTATAACCGTCTGGTCAGCCATATCCGCTATATGCTGGCAAGAGTCCGCAAAGGTGAGAGCGCCAATCTGGATCTGGAAGACTACGCCCGTCATTCATTTCCGAAAGAATATGAGGCTGCAGCGAAAGTCTGTCAGATCTTAGAGCAGGAGATGAAACTGAATTTTCCCCAGGAAGAAACGGGCTTTTTAGCAATCCATATCCGGCGGGTGATGGGGAGATAGGAAAAGGAAGGTGAAGAGAATGAGCGCAAATCCAATAGAAGATATGAGCAATGCCTATATAGAGCATTCCATGGTGATAAATAACTTTGTAGTTGAGATTGGAAGTCAGATCAAAGACAGTCTGTGCCGTGTTTTTGGCGATGGAGTACAGTATCAATGGCGGGAAGATGGAAACCTATTGTAAAGTCGGTGTATCCGAGTATTGGATCGTGGACTGGCGCAAGAAGTCTGTGGAAATCTATATGTTTGACTATAAGGCAGACGGAACGCCATACTCATATCTGTTCAAAGTTGTGACGGAAAAGAATAAGGATGAACTGGGACTTGTGATGTTCCCTAACTTCAAGATTAGCTTTGATAGATTATTTGATTTTGCGTGACAGGAAGGAAAGTTATTTGATGGATTTTAAACGCTCAGATTTACAATTACATCTGGGCTACGGTGAAACGCCGTACCTCTGCCGTGCAAAAAAGGACGCTTGATTTCTCAAACGCCCTGTTGTATAATCAATACAGAAGTAAATCGGATACGAAGTCCGATTTGCCCTCAGTAAAAAACGATTATTAAAGAAATAAGCATCCTAAACTTTGGACGGTAGGGGATGCTTATTTTCTTTTATCTAAATGATTGTCTATGTAAGACAGCGCCGCAAAAACTACCAACAACAAAGTAAGAACTTCCATTGTGTTCATAGGGCATCACCCTCCTTTGTAGACTAGAGGGCATCAGATAATCGGAACATCGCATCCGTTCCGTATGATTCTACGAGAACATCTTATCATAAAACGAACATCAGTTCAACCAATTCTGGAAGACTTTCCCAATAAAGCAAGTAACATGCTCCCACCACTTAGCTAACACTTGAAGTGGGGGAGCATGTCACGCCATGAAATCGGAGTAACAGGATTTGAACCTGCGACCTCTCGGCCCCCAGCCGAGCGCGCTACCAAGCTACGCCATACTCCGTACCTTTCTATTATATCAGAAAAATAGAGGTTTGAAAAGAGTTTTTTTATTCGATGATCCACAGGATCAACAGACAACCAGCGCAAAATATCCCCATTCCCAAACCAGTTCTTCAAAACTATTTTCCAGATACTCATAGATATCGTCTTCGTCATATCCGGTCATACGCATGATGATCACCAGGTAATCGCGGACATTTTCATAAGGCAGCTTTTCATTACCATGTTCCAGCCAGGTTAAAAACAAGCTCTGCCGCACCGCAGCGTATTCCAGGGCCAGCCACTGCATCTGGATGATCATACTTTCTAAGTCTCCACCAGGGATCAAAAGATCAGAGAACAATTCATTAGCCAGGACATTTTTCAGAAGTGGATGAAATTCTTCCCATACATGATTGAAATTTTTCCATTGATCGGATAAAGCAGCTGTTCCATATGCGTTCGCCAGTCTTTCAGCCTGGGCGAGGACCGGGGTTAGGTAAGACTGGTAGAGTCCTTCTTTCTGGTAATTAACAGCCAGATCCTGGAGAATTTCATTGTCCTCGATGATGGTGTCTTCCAATGCAGGAGCAGCGGAGAGCACGGCTTCATGAAGCTCTGATAAAGTCTGTTCAGAAAAATAATCTTCTAATGTCCCGGTGTCCCAGTTATCTTGATGGTATAATTCCCGTAATATGTAAAAACATTCCATCAGTGCCTGGCTTGGTGTGCGGTCGGGGCGCTGGATCAGGGCGATCAGTCTGGAGCGAAGCGGAAAGAGAAGCGCATCAGAGGCAGCCGGGGAGCACAGGTCAGAAACTTTTGGAAAATGTAAGGTTTCGCAGTTCCTCCACAGATCGATTACCGCTGGACAACAGGGCATCAGTGATTGTTCTTCATGGGTATCAAAGGTGTGGGTTTCCCGCGGAAATACCTGACAGGTTTCCGAAAGAACCTGGTCTCCGTGTTCCAGAACCAGCTTGCATAATTTATTTTCTGAGAGAAATGGACAACGGTGGTTCTGGTCCAGGGCGATCACGCGGGTCCCGTCTTTGAAGGTGGTGTAAGCGCTTAAACGTGTTTTTGCTGGGATCGTATCGGTTGGAGGAGCCAGCTTCTTCCAACAATTATTGGTATGGTCATCAACCGAAATCTTCCATTCCTGACAGCAGGTGATGGGACACTGGTCTGCAGTGCAGGAAAAGTGGTCGTAATAGTCTGGGCGGATCTGTTTCATAGGATAAGCCTCCTGATCTTCATTTATAGCATATTGATGGTAGCAGATTTTTATCCTGGATGCAAGAAGCGGATCTTCTATTTTGTATGGGCGGCGGAAAATACTGCATTTACAAAAAACGCCGGATGCGATATGATGATAGAGATGGGACGGGAAGCTGCTGTTTGGGCAGGCGTGAACAGTAATATAAAGGAGACAGATGATGAAAACACTGATCAGTTTTGATGTAGATATGACTTTGTTGGATCATGCTACTTATAAAATTCCGGACAGTGCCATGGAAGCGATCGAAGCATTACGGAAAAATCATTTTATTGTTCTTGCTACCGGAAGAGATATGGATACTTATTATAGCCGGCAGTACCGGGATCAGATTCAGGCGGATGCCATCATCCACAGCAATGGAACCAAAATTACGGTAGGAGACCAGGTGCTTTACGAATCCGTTCTCCCACGGGAACTTCTGGAACGGGTGCTCCATTTTGCAGATGAACATGATCTGGCGATTGGCATGACTAGTGGGGATGATGATTATTACATTCATCCAGAACATGTGACAGAGCATGATATCAGGCGCTGGGGAGAAAGTGGACGTCAGTACAAAGATCCATGGAAGCTTCTGGATATGAAAGTGCGGACACTTGCCTATATTGGGGTTCCGGAAGGAGCAAAATTACTGGAACAGGAATTTCCAGAGTTAAAATGTCCTCTGTTTGCGGGGCTGGAAGGGGCGGATGTGATCGCAAAGGAAAGCTCCAAGGCGAATGGACTGAAGATTCTATGTGAATATTTTCACATTCCAGTGAGTGAGACGTATGCATTCGGCGATAGTATGAATGATCTGGAGATCTTACAGGAGGCAGGAACTGGAATCGCTATGGGGAATGCCGTTCCGAAGTTAAAAGAGGTTGCAGATTATGTGACTGACCGGATCGATGAAAATGGAATCTACAATGCCTGTAAGCATTTCAGGCTGATATAGATATAGAGAGCATAAAGGAGAAAGAAAACCATGAACGAGAGACTGGAAAAGCTTCGTAAGCTGATGAAAGAACGTCATTTAGACGCTTATCTGGTACCTACCTCTGATTTTCATGAGTCAGAGTATGTGGGAGAGTATTTTAAATGCAGAAAATTTTTAACAGGATTTACCGGGTCTGCGGGAACTGCGGTTGTCACTGCAGATGACGCTGGAATGTGGACGGACGGAAGATATTTTGTCCAGGCGGCAAAGCAGTTGAAGGACAGTGGATTTACCCTTCAGAAGATGGGCCAGGAAGGAGTTCCTTCTATTAATGAATATCTTCAGAAGGTTATGCCGGAAGGTGGAAAGCTTGGTTTTGATGGCCGGGTGATCAACAATCAGATGGGAGCAGGTTTACAGGAGGCTCTGGAGGATAAACATGTAACGATTTCCTATGAGGAAGATCTGGTCGGAGAGATCTGGGAGAATCGTCCTGCTCTTTCTGCAGAGCCAGTCTGGATTCTGGAAGAAAAATATGCAGGAAAGTCTGCAGCCCAGAAGATCGAAGACCTTCGTGGAGAGATGAAGAAGCTGCGTGCAGATGTTCATGTGCTGACAACGGTGGATGATATTGTGTGGCTGTTAAATATCCGTGGAAATGATGTGCCGTGCAATCCGATCGTGTTGTCCTATGTGGTTGTGACGATGGACCAGTTCTATTTATTTATCAATGAAAAGACACTGGATGAGGAAGTAAAGGCATATCTGACAAGACTTGGTGTGACTTTGAAACCGTACAATGATATCTATGAGATGGTAAAAACCCTGAAAAATGTCAAAGTACTTCTGGAAACCGGCAAAACCAACTATGCCATTGTGAACAATCTGGATTCCACCTGCAAGATCGTGGATAAGATGAATCCGACCGCTCTTGCCAAATCCATCAAAAATCCGGTAGAGATTGAAAATGAGAAAAAGGCCCACATCAAAGACGGTGTTGCCATGACCAAGTTTATCTATTGGTTAAAGAAGAACATCGGCAAGATTCCGATGACAGAGATCAGCGTATCTGACTATTTGGAACAGCTGCGACGGGAGCAGGAGGGCAACTTAGGATTAAGCTTCGATACGATTTCCGCTTATCAGGCTAATGCAGCTATGTGCCATTACTCCGCAACTCCGGAAAGTGATACCCAGTTAAAGCCAGAAGGTTTATATCTGGTGGATTCCGGTGGTCAGTATTATGAAGGTACTACCGATATCACCAGAACTGTTGCCCTGGGACCGGTCACAGACGAGGAACGGGAACATTTCACCTTGGTAGCCATGAGCATGCTGCGTCTGGGTCATGTGAAATTTTTATATGGCTGCCGTGGCCTGAGCCTTGATTATGTGGCTCGTGAGCCACTCTGGAGCCGTGGATTAAATTATGATCACGGAACCGGACATGGTGTGGGATATCTGCTGAATGTCCATGAGCGTCCAAATGGAATCCGTTTCAAGATGGTTCCGGAGCGGATGGATAATGCGGTTCTGGAAGCCGGTATGATCTGTTCCGATGAGCCTGGTATTTATATTGAAGGAAGCCATGGAATCCGTACAGAAAATATGATCGTCTGCAAAAACGCGGAGAAGAATCAGTATGGTCAGTTTATGGAGTTCGAGTATCTGACGTATGTGCCGATCGATCTGGATGCGCTGGATGTGAGCCTGATGGAGAAGAAGGATATCCAGTATCTGAATGAGTACCACAAAGCAGTTTATGAGAAGATTTCTCCGTATCTGACAGAAGAAGAGGCTGCATGGTTGAAAGAGGCGACAAGAGAAGTCTAAGGATGGAAAAAGTGTCTGAAATTGACAATTATTGATACATATAAAGAGGTCGGGGTATGTGAAAAAATGAGAAATCATTTTTTCACATGCTCTTTTTTCATAAATGCACTACCGTATATGGGTGCTCCACATATGGAAGAAATTTCTCCAGCAGGTCTGTGGTGCGGATGCGCAGACTGGAAGTATTGATACATGGATGGCAGCCAATATATTCGTGATGGTCGATTACATCAGCATCAATGAGAAGTCGTACCCGGTGGTTCTTATCATTCATCAGTCCCAGAACGCTGACAGAGCCAGGAGTAATGTCTAAGAATTCCTCCATAAACTCAGGACCGGCAAAGGACAGGCGGGCGCTCCCGATCTGTTTGGACAGAACTGCGGTTTTGAATTTTTTCTCTCCGGGCATCATTAGAAGGTAGAAATCGGTTTTCTGTGCGTTGCAGAGAAACAGATTTTTACAGATTGCAATATCCAGCCGGGTGTCGATGTCATGACAATCCTCCATGGTTGCAGTAGCTGTATGATCCATTCGGGAGTATGGAATTGCCAGCTTATCCAAAAGGTCATAGGTACGGACTTCTTTGGCAAGGCGGTCCGTGCAGTCCGCAGGTCTTCCGGTATAAAGGACTGGATCTATATAGAATTCATTCATAGTTATGTTCTCCTTGTAAGGGCATGTATGGAATTTATTATACAAAAATCAGTGGAAAAAGCAAGAAATATCCTCTATAATGAAAATAAGTGGTAATAGAAAAACAACAATTTGAGGGTCAGAATGATGCAAAAGAATGAATATAGAAGAAATGAGAATAAGAGAAGCTTTCGTACAGAAAGAAAGCCAGTCAAGAATTCTGGACAGGACACTTGCAAAGTGAAAAATACACAGAACACTTACAAAGCGAAAAATGCACAGGATACTTACAAAGTGAAAAATGCACAGAAGCCGGGAAAATCAAAAAATACAAATAGTTTGTGTCCGGTGTCCAGACGCTGTGGTGGCTGTCAGTTCCTGGACATCCCATATGAGAAACAGCTGCAGCACAAGCAGAAGCAGGTAGAAGACCTGCTCAAGGGCATCTGTCCGGTGAAGAAGATCACAGGCATGGAAAATCCATTTTACTACCGTAATAAGGTTCACGCTGTATTTGGATATCAGAAGGGGAAAGCGATTTCCGGCGTTTATGAAGAAGGAACCCACGAGATCGTTCCGGTTGAGCAGTGTATGATCGAGGACAAAAAAGCCGACGAGATCATCGGAACTATCCGCGGGATGTTAAAATCCTTCAAGATCAAAACTTACGATGAGGATACTGGCTATGGCCTTTTGCGCCATGTCCTGGTAAAACGAGGCTTTGCTACCAATCAGGTGATGGTAGTTTTAGTCACGGCTTCCCCGGTATTTCCATCCCGCAACAATTTTGTCAAAGCTCTGCGGGAAAAACATCCAGAGATCACCACGATCATCCAGAACATCAATGACCGCGGTACCAGCATGGTTCTGGGCGACCGGGAGAAGGTATTATTTGGTAAAGGATACATTGAGGATGTCCTCTGTGGCTATACCTTCCGCATTTCCAGTAAGTCCTTCTACCAGATCAATCCGGTCCAGACCGAGAAACTCTACGCGAAAGCCATGGAGCTGGCTGGGCTTACAGGGAAAGAAACGGTGATCGATGCTTACTGTGGCATCGGAACCATCGGAATGGTGGCAAGCGCCAAAGCCAAAACGGTTATTGGCGTGGAACTAAACCAGGATGCTGTCCGTGATGCCGTGGAAAACGCCAAAACCAACCAGGTGAAAAATATCCAGTTCTATAACAACGATGCCGGGCGTTTTATGGTCAACATGGCAGCCAATGGCGAACACGTAGATGTAGTGCTCATGGATCCGCCGAGAAGCGGCAGCACTGAAGAGTTTATCAAGGCTGTAGCGATCATGAAGCCAGAGAAGGTGGTTTATGTGTCCTGTAATCCGGAAACTCTGGCGCGGGATCTGAAGATGTTTAAGACGAAGGGATATGTGGCGAAAGAAGACTGGCCATTTGACCTTTTCCCACATACCGGACATACAGAAAATGTCTGCTTATTATTGAGAAAAGGCAACTGACCGTAATCAGAAAAGTAAGGACGGTGTTGGCGGCCTGCGGTCAGGCAGACAGGACAAAACAGGCAACACAAACAAAAACTACATACAGATGATTCAGGTAAAGAGCGAACTATATCTTGTATACTCCCGGTGCGCGTGTTGGTTAAAATATCCAATATACTCACCGTGAGTATATATTTTTTATGAAAAATCTGATATATTAAAAGCAGATCAAGGACTTAGATCATAAAAATCTGACGATATGGAAAGGAGAAATGAGTATGGGACTTATTAGAGCAGGAAGGGGAGCATTAGGCGGAACATTGGCAGATCAATGGAAAGAATTTTTCTACTGCGACTCCATGGGGAAAGATGTACTGGTTACAAAGGGACAGAAGCGCATCACCGGCCGTTCCACTAACACAAAAGGAAACGACAACATTATTTCCAACGGCAGCGGAATTGCTGTTGCGGACGGACAGTGTATGTTGATCGTGGAGCAGGGAAAGGTCGTTGAGGTTTGTGCAGAGCCAGGAGAATTTACTTACGATAATTCGACAGAGCCGAGTATCTTCAGTGGTCATCTGGGCGACAGCATTAAGCAGACGTTCCAGGTAATCGGAAAACGTTTTACCTACGGCGGTGATACAGCGAAGGATCAGAGAGTCTACTATATCAATACAAAAGAGATGGGAGAGATCCTTTACGGTACAGCAACACCGGTTCCGTTCCGCGTGATCGTGAATGAGGAGCTGGGCTATAAGCTTTCTGTAGATATCCGTTGTAACGGAAACTTTACATACAGGATCTGTGATCCACTGCTTTTCTATACAAACGTATGTGGAAACGTGGAGCAGGATTATGAAAGCTCAGAGATCTCAGGTCGTTTAAAAGGCGAGCTGATGACAGCATTACAGCCGGCACTTTCCAAGCTGTCTGCAAAGAAAGTCCAGTATTATGAGATTCCGGCACATACGCAGGATCTGTCTGATGCGTTAAATGAAGTCCTCTCAAAGACATGGAAGGAAAAACGAGGCATTGAGGTATTCTCCTTTAATATCAATTCCTTAAGTATTCCGGAGGATCAGCGTAAGAAGATCAATGAGTGGGAAGAAAATGCAATGACCACCAACCCGACAACAGCGGCTGCCCGCCTTGTTGGAGGACAGATCGACGCTATGAAGGCGGCGGCAGGAAACAATGCCGGTGCAATGACCGGATTCATGGGAATGGGAATGGCAATGAATGCTGGCGGTATGGGCGGCATGAATGCCCAGAACCTGTTTGCTATGGGACAGCAGCAGCCACAGGCAGCGCCACAGCCACAGGCGGCACCACAGCAGACAGCACCAGAGCAGTCACAGGGAGATACCTGGATCTGTTCCTGCGGAACAACAGTGAATGGAAAATTCTGCCCGGAATGCGGATCAAAGAAGCCGGAGCCGAAGATGGAGCCTGCAGGAAGCTGGAAGTGTAAATGCGGCGCAATAGCAACCGGAAAATTCTGTTCGGAATGCGGATCTCCGAAGCCGACAGACAGCGAAGGCTGGATCTGCTCCTGTGGAACCGTAAACAAAGGAAAGTTCTGCCAGAATTGCGGAGCAAAGAAACCGCAGGGAGCATTGTTGTACCGTTGTGATAAGTGTGGCTGGGAACCGGAGGATCCGGCACATCCACCGAAATTCTGCCCGGAGTGCGGAGACCCGTTCGATAGTGGAGACAGAATCAATTAAATATGGATTTTCCGGAATAATCTATGTGAGCGTGATCTGGAGAAAAGGAAAAAAGGGGGTTCTCACCATTGACCTGGAGGAAGCGCTGCCGTAGAAAGGCAGCGCTTCCCTTTAAAGGGTCAGAGAAAAGAAAGGGAGGCAGAACAGCGGTATGGGAAATATACAGGAATACAAGTGTCCGTGCTGTGGTGGTGCGATCCACTTTGACAGCACAATCCAGAAGATGAAATGTCCGTACTGTGATACAGAATTTGAGATGGAGGCGCTTCGGGGATATGATGAGGCGCTGAACCAGGAGCAGTCGGACGAAATGGTATGGGACACGAGTGCAGGAGAAGAATGGGGGGAAGGTGAGACCGATGGTCTTCGTACCTACCAGTGTCAGTCCTGTGGCGGAGAGATCGTCGCAGATGAGAATATGGCAGCATCTGCGTGTCCGTATTGCGGAAATCCGATCGTTGTGACCGGACAGGTTTCGGGAGCATTGAAGCCGGATTATGTGATTCCGTTCAAGCTTGACAAAAAGGCGGCAAAGGACGGCCTGATGCGTCATCTGGAAGGGAAAAGGCTTCTTCCGAAGGTTTTTAAGGATCAGAACCATATTGATGAGGTTAAGGGTGTTTACGTTCCATTCTGGCTGTTTGATACGGAGGCAGATGCGGATATCCGCTATCGCGCGACAAAGGTCAGAAGCTGGAGTGATAAAAACTATAATTATACGGAAACAAGTTTTTTCATGCTGGGACGCAGCGGAAGCATCGGTTTTACACGGGTTCCGGTGGACGGATCGACGAAGATGGAGGACGATCTGATGGAATCCATTGAACCTTTCGATTTTAAGGATGCAGTTCCCTTTCAGACAGCATATCTTGCAGGCTATATGGCAGATAAATATGATGTCAGCGCAGAAGAGAGTATCGCACGTGCGAATGAGCGTGTAAAACGATCAACAGAGGATAATTTCAAATCAACAGTAAGCGGCTATACATCGGTGACAACAGAACAGAGTAGTGTGAGACTTCATGACGGAAGTGCGAAATATGCGCTTTACCCGGTCTGGATCTTAAATACAACCTGGAATGGAAAACAGTACCGCTTTGCCATGAATGGACAGAACGGGAAATTCGTAGGCGATCTGCCAGTGGATAATGATGCTGCAAAAACCTGGATGATAGGGCTTTCCGCAGCATTTGCCGCAGCAGCTTACGGTATCAGCTGGCTTCTATGGCTGGCGCGGATTATATAGAAGGGGGAGTGGAGAAGATGAAAAGAGCAGGAAGGAAACTGATCGGAATGGCAGCAGCCTGGCTTCTCGCAGCTTCCGCTTTCAGTATGGCTGTTTATGCGGCAGATGGCTTTTCCAGTGAATATGAACGGCTTTTAGATACGGCATCTATTCTTTCTGATGAAGAACAAGATGAGATCACCGAACTTCTGGATGAACTCAGTGAACGCCAGAAGATGGATGTGACGATCGCAACGGTAGAGAATCTCGATAACTATAACAGCATTGAGGCCTGTGCGGATGACCTCTACGATTATTGTAATTTCGGTTACGGCACAGACCGGGACGGTCTGATGTTTGTAGTCAGTATGGAGGAGCGGGAATGGCATATCTCGACCTGCGGCTACGGAATTACTGCATTTACAGATGCCGGTATCCAGTATGTGGGAGGCCAGATGCTGGATTCTCTTGCAGATGGCGATTATGCACAGGCATTCCGGATCTACGCAGCGTGCTGTGATGATCTGATCGATCAGGCGAGGGCAGGCCATCCATTTGACAAGGACGATGTTCCGAGAAAACCGATGTCTGCGACAGTTCCGCTTATCTGTATTGCAATCGGTGCAGCTCTTGGATTTGCAACTGTCCAGGGCATGAAGGCACAGCTAAAGAGTGTTCACAAAGCGGGATCAGCAGCCAATTATGTACGGCCTGGCAGCATGAATCTGACCGGGAAACAGGATCTTTTCCTATACAGCCATGTCGACCGGGTAAAACGAGAAACAAAGAGCAGCAGTAGCAGTGGCGGTGGAAGCTCAACGCATACCTCTTCTTCCGGAACGACCCATGGTGGTGGCGGCGGAAAATTCTGACAGGATCCATATGCAGAGCAGCAGCTTCTCGCCGGGATCCGGATTCCTGCAGCGGCAGATCCGTGGGCGTAGAGCTTCTGTTAAGCTTTTTTGATGCCGTTTTGGTAAAGAAAGAGTGAAATGATTGCTGTGATGGTCTCTGTCAGCCAGAATGCGTGCCACACACCGGCTGCGCCGAGTAAATGGCTGAGCAGGAAAGCAAGAGGCAGGATCAGGATCACATAGCGGCATAAAGAAACGATCAGGGAAGGAAGTCCTTTGCCCAGTGCTTCCAGAGTTCCGCAGGTAATAACGGAAATAGTGGACAGCAGGTATCCAATGCTAATGGTATGCAAAGCCTGGATTCCGGTACGAATGGTGGAGTCCTGAACCGTGAACAGTCCCATAAGAGTACCAGGAATGGTCCAGCAAAGCGCGGTGCCGAAAGCCATGATGGCAGCGACCAGCATAAGCCCTGTGTGGTAGATCTTCAGGACACGTTTATGTTCTTTGGCGCCATAGTTGTAACCGATCAGAGGACGCATTCCCTGAATGATACCATTCGCCGGCAGATACAGGAAGGTCTGCAGCTTGTAGTAAACCCCAAGAACAAAAACGTAGGTCTGTGAATACGCAGACAGCAGGATATTTAACACGGAGATCAGCATGGACGGCAGAGCCATGTTTAAGCTGGCCGGAATACCGATGGAATATAGTTTTTTGATCAAAAAGCTGTCAGGTTTCATATCCTTTAAGGAAAATCGGATCGAAGATGGCTGCGTCAGGTAGACGGTCAGATACATAACTGTACTTAAGGTCTGCCCCAGGCCGGTTGCGATCGCAGCGCCTGCGATCCCCATAGCCGGAAATGGTCCGATGCCGAAGATCAGTACCGGGTCCAGGATGATATTCAGGACACAGCCGCTTAAAAGACAGACCATGGTCAGGGTCATGCGGCCAATCGCCTGGTATACCTTTTCAAATACCAGACCCCATGCCTGCATGACGGCAAAACAGAATGCAATGCCGGAGTAACGGATACCGATGGAAATAATATCCGGATCATTGGTAAATTTTTGAAGGAATGAAGGCATGATGGCAATGCATACAATGGAAAGAAGGATTCCGTGCAGTGTTGCCAGCAGCAGTCCCTGACTGGCGGAGCGATCAGCCATTTTGTGATCCTGTGCCCCAAGATAGAAGGAGATCACGGCATTGATCCCGACTCCAAAACCGATCATGATTGCACCGATCAGGTTCTGGAGAGGAAAGACCAGGGAAAGGGCCGTCATGGCATTCTCACTGATCTTCGCCACAAATAAGCTGTCTACTATGTTATAAAGAGAGTTCACCAACATGGAAATCACCATGGGAAGTGACATTTTCACAACCAGTCCGAGGACTGGTTGTTTTTTCATATAAGTCTGATCCATAAAAAAGTCCTTTCTGAAAATTAAAGTTTCTTTTTCGCGCGAGTGCGCATCCCGCAGAGCGTTTTTGTGTCATAGGACGAAGTTTCCTATGACACAAAAAAGCCACATGACCTCCAAAAAGGTCATGTGGCGAAAAGTAGACAGAAATCTCGAAAAATCCACATATCAGTTTTAGAACATCAGTATAGCATCATTTTATCGAGAATGTCAATAGGATGAAAAGTCCATATGGCATTAAAATCGGTTGCAAATCCATCCAAAAAGTCGGATAATACCCATAGAGCTATTTGGGCTCAACGACCCCAAAATCTTCTCGCAAAATCAGGCGAAGAAAGATTCCGGGAGTACATTAGATCAACACAGGAGGATGTATGGTATGGCTTGTACGACCATTTTAGTAGGAAAAAACGCATCTTATGACGGCTCAACCATGATCGCCCGCAACGACGATTCTGGTTCGGGACATTTCACAGCGAAGAAATACGTCGTGGTTCATCCGGAGGAGCAGCCGAAGGTATACCGGTCTGTGATCTCCCATGTGGAGATTCCACTGCCGGAGCATCCGCAGAAGATCACCGCAGTGCCGAATGCATTAGCCGGAGAAGGCATCTGGGCAGCCAGTGGTGTCAATGAGAAGAATGTAGGCATGACAGCGACGGAGACGATCACTTCCAATCCCCGTGTCCTGGGAGCAGATCCCCTGGTGGTTTATGAACCGGCGAAGGACGGAAAAGCGGAAAAGGCAGGCGGTATCGGTGAAGAGGATATTGTATACATTGTTCTTCCATACATCGCCAGTGCCAGAGAAGGCGTGAAGCGCCTTGGAAGTCTGCTGGAGACTTACGGAACTTATGAGATGAACGGAATTGCTTTTCAGGACCGTGATGAGATCTGGTGGCTGGAGACTATCGGCGGTCATCACTGGATCGCAAAACGTGTTCCGGATGATGTGTATGTAGTGATGCCGAACCAGCTGGGAATTGACCATTTTGACCTGGATGACGCACTGGGCGCACAGAAGAATCATATGTGTTCCGCTGACATGGGCGAATTTATCAGGGATAACCACCTGGACCTTTCCTTAAATGGAGAACTGAACCCAAGAGAAGCTTTCGGAAGCCATGATGACTCTGATCATGTCTACAATACTCCAAGAGCCTGGTTCATGGAACGTTACTTAAATCCGAATACAAAGAAATGGGACGGCCCGGATGCCGACTATACGCCAGAATCCGATGATATCCCATGGTGTATGGAGCCGGAGAAAAAGATAACCGTGGAAGATGTCAAATATGTCCTGTCTTCTCACTATCAGGGAACCATTTACGATCCTTATGGTGGCAGCGGTGATGGGTTACAGAGAGGCCGTTACCGTTCCATCGGCATCAACCGCAATGATTTCCTGTCCCTGATCCAGATGCGTCCGGATCAGCCAGAGGATGTATCCGTGATCCAGTGGATTGCATTTGCATCCAATGCCTTTAATGTGATGGTGCCGTTCTATCCTGGAGTTTCCACAACACCAGAATATTTATCGAACACTGGAAAAGACGTTTCCACCGACAATTTCTACTGGTCCAGCCGTCTGGTGGCAGCCATGGCAGACGCTTCTTACAGCAAGTCTCTGTTCCATATCGAGCGCTACCAGCTTGCTGTGGCATCCAAGAGCCATGCCCTGATCCATCAGTATGACAAGATATTAAAGGATATTACCGATCAGGCAGAACGCCAGAAGATCCGGGAAGAAGCCAATCAGGCAGTGGCAGATATGGTAAAAGAAGAGACTGCCTCTGTTATGGATAAGGTGCTGTTTGAACTGAGCTGTCAGATGAAGAACGCATTTTCCAGATCAGATGCGTAAGGAAGGTAGTATATGATACAGGTAGATCTGATCACTGGATTTTTAGGTTCCGGCAAGACCACATTTTTAAGAAAATATGCCCGTTACTGGATTAACCAGGGCGTAAAGATCGCCATACTGGAAAATGATTTCGGCGCGGTCAATGTAGACCGGATGTTACTGCAGGACTTAGAGGGAGATTACTGCGGTGTAGAAATGATCGCCGGTGGCTGTGATAAGGACTGCCATCAGCGCCGTTTCCGCACGAAACTGATCTCCCTGTCCATGCAGGGCTATAAGCGGGTGCTGATCGAGCCGTCCGGCATCTATGATGTGGATGAATTTTTTGATACTTTATATGATGAACCGCTGGATCAGTGGTACGAGGCGGGCAATGTGATCGCCATCGTGGATGCCGGACTGGAAGAGCAGTTATCAAAGGAAGCGGAATTTCTGCTGGCTTCCGAGGTGGCAGAGGCTGGATGTGTCCTTTTAAGCCACACGCAGGAAGTGTCAGAAGAGACTGCAAAAGCTGCCATAGAACATGTAAACCGGGCGTTAGAGGCCGCTCACTGCGCCAGAAGACTGGGAGAGGGTGATGTGATCTGTAAGAGCTGGGATGATCTGACAGAAGAAGACTTTCAGAAGATCGCTTCCTGTGGCTATCGGACAGAAAGCTATGAGAAGATGAATTTTGAAGAAAAGGATGTGTTCCAGTCCTTATATTTCCTGGAACTTCCGATCACAAGGGAGAAATTAGAGGCTGCGGCAAAAGAACTGTTAGCCGATGATTCTTATGGTCATATTTTCCGGATCAAGGGATTTTTAGAGGAAGATGGTTCCTGGATTGAACTAAATGCCACCCACCGCAGCTTCACGGTCAGCCCGATCCCATGCGGGCAGTCGGTGCTGATCGTGATCGGCGAGGGACTTTTGAAAGAAAAGATTGAACGGATGTTTACTTAAAATACATCTAGATCCTGTCCATTGACCACCCAGCCGTCGTATCCGGCGGCGCGGATCTCGTCCAGGATGGCCTCGTCTCTTCTTGCCATTTCCGCAGGAAGATTGATGCGGTTGTCCTGGATGTTCATGTGGTAGATCCGATGGTAGGTGACTAACAGCTTTGGCTGTGCTTTTTTTGCTACCCAGGCCAGATCAGTGCTTAAGGTATGCACTTCCTGGTGGTATTTCTGCCATTTTGGTTCCCGGCAGGCGATTCCGGCAGCGTATTCCACTTCATGGAGAAGAATATCGCAGCCAGCGGCTTTTTCAGCCACCAGATCCAGAGGGGCAGTATCACCGGTGATCACGATGGTTCGGTCATCGGTGACAAATTTATAACCGTAGCAGGTCAGCGTTCCATGGCTGACCGGAAATGCTTCAACACTTACCCGGTCGTCTTCGTAGATGATACCGGGTTTTTCAATTTCTGTCACATCTACTTTGTAGCCGGATTCATTGGCCTTCTCAAAGCCGTGGATCCGAAAATCGATATCAGTCTCATAAGCCTGCAAGATATGGCTGGTCATGTGATTCAGCCCCTTCGGGCCAAATACCTTTAATGGAACCGGACGCTCCAGCACCCATGGGGTGAAGATCAGATCCGGGTATCCGGCGGTGTGGTCGGTGTGTAAGTGGGTACAGAACGCAGTGGTCAGAAGATCAGGCCGCAGAGCGTCGATTCCACGAAAATAGGCTTTGGAAGCCTGGCGTACCACACCAGGTCCAAAGTCTACTAAATAAGCACGGTCGCCAACGACCACCGCAGAGGAGGGGCCGTTGGCGTCAGGACAGGCATTGGGGGTGCCAGTGCCAAGTAACACTAATTTGGTATTCATAATATCGAAAGTTCCTTCCGTAAAATTCTTAGTCTATAACTGTTCTCAGTTACTGAAAGCTGCAGCCGCACTAGCCTTCCGTATGTTTAATGGAGATTCCCGTAAAGCCATAAATCAGGCTGAACACAGGAGTTAAATATAATAAGAACAGGAATGGGAAAAATGTGCCCCATGCCACGCCCAGGGTTCCGGACATGTAGACACAGTAGCCATGCCATGGGATCATCGGGCCTGCCAGTGTGCCGGAGTCCTCCAGACACCGGGAGAGGATCTCAGGTGCTACATGACGTTTTTTAAATACCGGAGCCATTAACCGGCCGGTCAGCACATGTGCCATGGGCTGGGAACAGCTGATCAGGCTGGTCACATATCCAGTGATCAGGGTAGCCAGGATCATGGTTCCATCGTTCTTTACCAGCTTTAAGATCGCATTTAAAATGTGGTCCAGAACGCCTAATTTCTCTAACATGCCGCCCATACCAACAGCAAATGTAATGATCGCTACATACTGGAGCATGCTTCCCATGCCGCCGCGGTTTAAGATGGTCTTTAAGATGGCCTCCTCAATCTCCGTGGAGTAGCCGTTATAAGCGGTGCGGATGATGCTCTGTAAAGAATCATGCTGTACAAAGAAGGAAATGGCGCCTGCAGCAAAGCTGGATAATCCTAAGGCAGAGATGGCATTTACCTTGCATAATAACAGAACAATGATTAAAACAGCAGGAATCATCGTGACCAGACCTAACTGGAACTCCCCGTTTAAAGCACCGATGTAAGCAGACATATTGGCTTCGGTATAGCTGCCGCTGGTCTGCTGGATACCAAGGATCGTGAATAGTACGAAAGTAATCACATAGGTAGGAAGAGTAGTCCATAACATGGAACGGACATGGTCTCCTAATTTGGCTCCGGCAACGGCTGGAGCTAAGTTGGTGGTATCAGATAAGGGGCTTAATTTGTCACCGAACATCGCACCACAGATCACGGCGCCTGCTACCATACCAGGATTGATCCCCATGGCATTACCGATGGCCATCATGGCAACACCGGCGCTGCCGACAGAACCGTAAGAGGTTCCGGTCACCAGACTTAATACGGAACAGAAGATCAGAGTCAGCGGCAGAAGCCATGCCGGGTTGATCATCTGAAGACCCCACACGATGATGGTGGCGATGGTACCGCTCTGCAGCCAGGTACCGATCATAACGCCGATGGCCATCAACAGGCACAAGGTAGGCACTACCATGCGGATGGACTCATAGGCACCGGAAACTACATGGTCATAAGGAATACGGACTGCTTTGCAGAACAGGTAAATAAAGATCCAGCTTGCAAACAAGCCGATCATGGGGCCGCCGGTCTTTAAACGGATGCAGACCGCAACGGAAATGATGATCAGCAGAAGCAGGATCAGGGACTGAGGCAGGTTTAATTTTTTCTCTTCGTTCATACTCAAATTCTCCCAATACATAATTTTTAACGTCATTGCCGGATTGTTTTGCAATTCAACGCTTTGACGCAGAAAAGCCAATGCCTATTATAGACGAAATCTGTCCAAAATGCAAGGGAAAATAAGGAATCTGTAATAAGAAGAGAAAAAAGAGAAAAAAGGAATCTGCATAAGAAGCAGATGCACAGGACAAAATAAACGTAAAGTCCAGTTCTGTCTTGACATTCTTTACAAAAGATATTATTCTAAAAACAATGTTATATAGTTTTGAAAACCACATAACAAAGTAATAAAAATACACACAATTCAAGCAGAAACAGATCACCCGGATGACCTGGGGATGGAAAGGAGCAGTATATGGGTAAAAAGATGGCGAAGGCAGGTTTGTTTTCTTTAGCGGCGCTGGGAGCAGGCGCTGCCGTGTTTATGGCTGGAAAGAAGGAAAAGGGCTGTGCGAAGAAATGCACCGCACCGAAAGAGAAAAAACAGACGGATTATTCGGATTACCGCAATACCGAACGGGACAAGCAGAAAAAGAACAGCAAAGGCATTTATTATACCAAAGGTAATTATGAGGCGTTTGCCCGTCCGTTAAAGCCGGAAGGCATTGAGGAGAAATCCGCTTACCTGGTGGGAAGTGGTCTGGCATCCCTGGCGGCAGCCTGCTTTTTGGTCCGTGACGCTCAGATGCCCGGCAAAAATATCCATATTTTAGAGGCGATGGACATTGCCGGAGGTGCCTGTGACGGTATCAATGACCCGACCCGCGGTTATGTGATGAGAGGCGGAAGGGAGATGGAAGACCATTTCGAATGTCTGTGGGATCTGTTCCGCAGCATCCCGTCATTGGAGCTGGAAGGGGCGTCTGTGCTGGATGAATATTATTGGTTAAATAAGCGTGACCCCAACTATTCTCTGTGTCGTGCCACAGAAAAACGGGGTGAGGACGCCCATACGGACGGAAAATTCCGGCTCAGCCAGAAGGGCAGCATGGAGATCATGAAGCTGTTCTTTACCAGGGACGAGGATCTGTATGACAAAACCATTGAGGAATTTTTTGACGATGAGGTGTTCCAGTCAGATTTCTGGCTGTACTGGAGAACCATGTTCGCTTTTGAAAACTGGCACAGTGCCCTGGAGATGAAACGGTATTTCCAGCGTTTTATCCATCACATCGGCGGATTGCCGGATTTCTCTGCTTTAAAATTTACCCGCTACAACCAGTATGAGTCCCTGATCCTGCCGATGCAGAAGTATCTGGAACAGGCGGGCGTGGAGATCCGGTTTGGTACTGAGGTGACCAATGTCCGCTTTGAGATCAATGGTGAGAAAAAAACTGCCCGTGCCATCGAGTGCCTGGTTCACGGGGAGAAGACGGAGATTCCATTGACGGAAAAAGATCTGGTGTTTATCACCAACGGAAGCTGTACTGAGGGAACCATTTACGGAGACCAGAACCATGCGCCTATGGGCAATGCAGAGACCCGCACCAGCGGATGCTGGGGGCTGTGGAAGCGGATCGCTGCCCAGGACCCGTCCTTCGGACATCCGGAGAAATTCTGCTCCGATACTCAGAAGACCAACTGGGAATCTGCAACTGTGACCACTTCCGATGAACGGATCATTTCTTATATAAAGAAGATATGCAAACGTGATCCGTTAAGCGGACGGGTCGTGACCGGCGGAATCGTAAGCTGTAAGGATTCCTCCTGGCTGTTAAGCTGGACCATCAACCGGCAGGGGCAGTTTAAGGCACAGAAGAAGGATGAGGTCTGCGTCTGGGTGTACAGTTTATTTACCGATGTTCCGGGAGATTATATCAAAAAGCCGATGAAGGAGTGTACCGGTAAGGAAATCACTGCTGAGTGGCTGTATCATCTGGGTGTTCCGGTGGAAGAGATCGACGATCTGGCAGAAAATCATACGAATTGTACGCCAACCATGATGCCATATATCACTGCTTTCTTTATGCCTAGAAGCGCCGGTGACCGCCCGGATGTGATTCCGGATGGCTCTGTCAACGCTGCATTCCTGGGACAGTTTGCAGAAACTCCAAGAGATACCATTTTCACGACGGAGTATTCGGTCCGTACCGCGATGGAAGCTGTGTACGGTCTGTGCGGCGTGGATCGCGGCGTGCCGGAGGTGTGGGGCAGTGTTTATGATATCCGTGAGCTGTTAGACAGCACGGTGAAGCTGATGGACGGAAGATCCCCACTGGAAATGCATCTGCCAGGACCACTGGAGAACCTGAAATGGAAGTTGGTGAAAAAAGTGGACAGGACAGAGGTTGGAAAGCTGCTGCGGGAGCATGGCGTGGTGAAGGACGGGATGATCTAAGCGCATACTGCCATAGCCATGCGCATTCATAGTTTGCCGATTCTCGGCAAACTATTTCATGTCGGGCATCCGCCCTATAAAACAGCATGCTGGAACTGTCCTTTGTGTGCAAGCACCCACGGTCAGTTTCAGCGTGTTGTTTTGCATGGCAGATTCATTTCACAGAACTTTCACATCCTGCTGTTGACAACAAGAAAACCATGTGTTATATTACAAATAGAACAAATAGACTAGAGCAAGTGCCGCGGATTCCACCGTGGCATTTGTTGTAACCGTTTTACCGAAGTTGCGGGTGCAATCCGATACTTGCAAAATCGGTGAACCGTCGTAACGATGAAGGAACTGAATCGTTACGAACAGTCATAGATACATGGAGGTGGCAGTATGGATAAGAGAGATTATTATGAAGTGTTAGGTGTCAGCCGGAATGCCAGCGAAAAAGAGATCAAAAGCGCCTACCGGAAATTGGCGAAGAAATATCACCCGGATTCTAACCAGGGTAATCAAGATGCAGAAAATAAATTCAAAGAGGCTTCCGAAGCTTACAGTGTTTTAAGTGACCCGGAGAAGAGAAAACAGTACGATCAGTTCGGCTTTGCGGCCTTTGACGAGACCGCGGGCGCCGGAGGCGGCTGGCAGAATGCCGGTGGCGCATATGGTGGAGGCACGTATAGCGGCGGCAATCCATTTGAAGGATTTGGCGGTGGCTTTGGTGGAAACGGAGGTTTCCACGGCTCCTTCCACGGCAGTGGTTTTGGCGGCAACGGCGGCAGTTTCCATTTTGAACAGGGCGATGGCAGTGGTTTTGAAGATATTTTTGACGATCTGTTCCATGGCAGCCGGGGCGGCAGAAGCAGCAGAAGTCAGGGCGGCAGCCATTATGGCCGCTATGATTTTTACCAGAGCCGCGGCGAGGACTTAAACTGCCAGGTCAACATCGGCCTGCGAGATTCTGTCCTTGGCTGTGATCAGGTATTCCAGATCAAGAACTCGGCAGATGGAACCACCCAGTCCCTGAAAGTGCATATTCCAGCAGGAATCGAGGACGGCAAGACCATCCGTTTAAAGGGCAAAGGTATGCCGGGAACCGGCGGCGGAGAGCCGGGCGATATCCTTCTGAAAGTTACCATTGACCCGGATCGTCAGTATGAGAGAAAAGGCATGGATTTGTATACAACCGTATCTATTCCATATACCACAGCGGTATTTGGCGGTGAAGCTAAGGTGGATACTTTATACGGCAGTGTCGTCTGCAAGATCCCCGAAGGAACCCAGTCAGGCAGTAAGATCCGTCTGAAGGGCAAAGGCGTACCGTCCGTGAAACAGCCGTCCGTTCATGGTGACGAGTACGTGGTCATCCAGATCCAGGTACCAAAGAGTTTAAGACCAGAGGCGAAACAGAAGCTGCGGGAGTATGAGAAATTGGCGAGCTAAGAAAATTTGATATAGAATGAAAGAAGGAGGCTGACTAGATGCGGTTGGTCTGCTTTTTGGCAGTTGGTGAGAAGTTATAACTTTGTAGAATTGTCTATGGATAAGCGTAGAATGTGAAAATGCATACCTTCATAACGATTTATCTATTCCGTAACGATGAACGGGATATTTCGTTATGAGGGTGTGCATTATTTTTTATGAGATGTTAAAGCTTGTCCATAATATCCAGCAGGTGCTGATAGCTGTTTACTTCATGATAAACGACATCAGCAGAAGAAAGATTACTGAATAGTTTTTTGGCACAAGCAATTTTGGCCTGTTCAATAGGCTTTAGATTCAATGAATCCATTGTACCCTTGGTTTCAGCAATAAAGAAGATATGCTTGACCGTACCTTTATTGAAAGCAATCGCCCAGTCAGGAGAGTAGTTGCCGACAGGGGTTGGAATAGAGAGGCCCTTCGGCAGCTTAGCGTAGACGCAGACCTCATCGGCTAAATCCATGCTCTCAGCAAACTGCCGTTCAATACTCTGGCCGTCTTTCGCGTAGCCGTCAGCAAAAACATAATCCTGTACGTTTTTCTTTGCATGATATGCCTTGGAAAAATCCGTATTCTTTTCAGCTGTAAAGATGGAGCTGTCATAGGTTCCATCGGTCTGATTGTAGGTGATTTGCTCTACAATCATGGTTGCTTTCTGCTCGTTGATCAACCGGATGGCCTTTGTGATAAATTCCTCCGGGTTGTTTTTGAACATGGCAAAGGTGTATGGCCGGATACCTGCCAGAATCTTTGCAGCAGAACGACGCGTTAATTTTGCACCTTCCGCAATTTTGCCGACCAGATCATATTTTACGGCACTGCCTTCTGCACGCTCCAGGGTATATGTCTTACTTTTTTCTGCTATGAAGCTGGCTCCGTTTTTCAGTGCCTCGGAGTTCATATCGTCTTGCTGCTGGCCGCTGGTAACGGTATACTGCAGCTTTGCCACGAACATCTTGTCATCAATATGCGCGATTGCCTTTCGAATCAGCTCATCACTGTCAAATTCTACGGTATAAGCATATTTGTGGTTAATATAATTCCAAAGCATCTGGAATTCCTTCTTGTAGAAGTTATCATTCAGTGCATTCTCCTGAATCTTCGTCTCATGGCCATCAGAGATCATATCATCGAGAGCGTGCTCATCAAAGATGCTCTGAATGAGTGCATGTACACCATCGGTGATTTCCTTACAGCTTTCAGGGACGGGTGCAAGAGCATCGTTTGCGAGGTCTGCACGATACTTGTCGGTTACGTGATCATCTTCATCAATATAGTCGTTTTTGATCAGATAACGATAAATGTCGCGGCCTTGCTTATTAGATACCGTGACATTGCTGCCACCGATATTGAGCGTTTTACCGATGAAGTATTCTGCGGTAGCCTTGGTTGGACGATCGTAGAGATCTTCACGGATGCCTTTCTGAAGGTCCGCAACAAAGTCTTTATACCCATCAGAGGCAATGACTGTCAACTGATTGATTTTCTGTACCTGGCTGCCGAGAGTGTCGTAGTCCTGACGTTCGCCGTTCTGATTTACGCAAAGGCGAAGACCACGACCAACTTCCTGACGCTTCTGTGTAGGAGAGCTGCCACCATGCTTCAAGGTACAGATCTGGAACACGTTCGGGTTATCCCATCCTTCACGAAGAGCGGAGTGAGAGAAGATGAAGCGTACCGGATTTTCAAAGGAAAGCAGACGCTCCTTGTCCTTCAAAATCAAATCGTATGCGGAAATATCGTCGCTTTCATCACTGCCACGTTTCAGAGAGCTATCTACCTTGTGGCCTTTCTTGTCGATGCTGAAGTAACCTGTATGCGTGCTATGGACATCAATGGAACGAAGATATTGCTCATATGGTGTGTTGAACACAGTCAGATACTCATTCAGAATATCTGTATATTCCTGCTCGAAGATATCGCCGTATTCAGAGTTGATTTCATTGCCATCTTCGTCGTATTTACGGTATTTAGCGACCTCATCAATAAAGAACAGGGACAAGGTCTTAATGCCCTTAGAATACAGTTCCTTTTCCTTCTCAAAGTGAGAACGGATGGTTTCACGAATCTGTATGCGTCTAAGATCTGCTTCTGAAACATCGCCGATGACTTCGCCAGCATGAATAACTTCTCCGTTGGTAAAAGTAACTGTGCCACGAATCGGATCAATCTCACTGATGCGATAACCGCGATATTGCTCCATGTTTTTGGAGAGGGAGAACAGGTCATCATCTACGCCAAGAATTCTTGTTTCACGGTTGATGGATTTGTTGTACCCAATTTCGAACTCAATGCGAGCCATAGGTGGCTTCTTTGGGCTTATGACGATGTTTTCCAAAAAGAGGTAACTGTCGGTACCTCTTAGATTCTTGATATCAAATCCCTTTACTTCAATTTTCTTTACCAGCTTTTTATTGTACGCATCCAAGGCATCCAGCACATAGACCAGATCGTGATGCTGTTTGTGAGTAGCAGAGTAGTTCAAGCAGAACAGTGGGTTAAACTCCTTCAGGCTTTCCTGCGTGGCCGTGCCACCCATTTTCTGTGGCTCATCCAAGATAACGATAGGACGGTTTGCCTTGATAACGTCGATTGGTCTGCGGCTGCCGAAATCATCCAGCTCTGTACGGATACGCCTTGCATCTTTACCACGGGCATTGAATGCCTGAATATTGATGATCATGACGTTGATATCTGCACTTTGGCTGTAATTATCGATATCCGGCAGATTCTTGGAGTTATACACGAAGAAACGCGCCTTCTTGCCATAATACTCCATGAAGTGCTCCTGCATGGTTTCAAAGCTCTTCTGGACGCCTTCACGAATCGCAATGCTTGGAACTACTACGATGAACTTGCTCCAACCATACAGCTTATTCAGTTCAAACATAGTCTTGATGTAAACATAGGTTTTACCGGTACCGGTTTCCATTTCAACATCAAGAGAGCATACACCCAGTCCTCCGGATTTCAGAGAATTGGAGAGTTTAATATTATTGCGAGCCTGGATACGGTGAATATTATCCAAAAGTTGACCATAATCGAGCTGCACCTTTGCATTGGCAAAGCCCATGTATAGTTCTTCATCAGAAAGCATCCAGTTTGTCACATCTCGCCGGATTTCAACATCGCGACGGTAGGTGAAGTGGTCGTTGAAAGGCTGACCAGCAAACACACCCACCACATTGTCTACAGCCTCGGTCTGGTAAGGCTGTATGGTAAATTTGAATTTCATCTCAGCCATTACAGCACCTTCCTTTGTGTTCTCGGACTATAGGTTTCAAAGATCTGTTCAAAGTTTGTGGCTACGCTGTCACTTGCCATACTGCTGTCACGGAATACAGCATAGACCGGCTGCTTCTGTGCGATGGCCTTGACGGCCTCTTCTGTAACATCCTTATCAAAGCAGGCAATCAGATAGTCATCTGCTACAGAGAACACCTTCTTGCCAGCAATTTCTGTTTCCTGAATGTCAGAGGATAGCAGAATACCAAGATCGAGCATTACCTGGAAGAGCAGATCTTCTGGTGTACGATCAGGCTTGATATTGTCAGCAAACAGCTCCATCTGTCCCTGGTTGTAATCGGCAGGGCGGTAGTAGACATCCTCCATATTGCTGCTGTCCACTTTGAAAACACGGAAGCCGATATCAAGATCAGCAGTGGTAAGCGGACTTTCTTCCTTGATCTTTTTTCCGGCACGACGGATACGCTCTTCGCCAATGTCACAGATTGTTTTGTAACCATCTTTTGCTGCGATAGTAGATGTGCCAACATTTTCTGGAAGTTGTATCATTATAAATTTGCGCTTACCGTTATCCTCGGAATTTAACTGCATTAAAGCATCAGCAGAAGAAGCAGACCCAGAGAAGAAATCAAGTACAGTAAAATCTTCATCTTCATCCTGATTAATAGTTAGTGAGAATAAATCCTTAATTAAGCGTGTAGGCTTCGGAAAATCAAAAACTCTCTTTCCAAATAATGATTCTATTTCACTTGTTCCATCTTGATTGAAGCAGGAAGTAATTAATGATAGTGGTTTTCCTTTCCTAATAGTCCCATTTTCATCTCTTAGATACTGTTTGAATCTCACACTGAATTTTCCGTTTTTTTCGTTAATAACTAAATCGTCATTTTTATAGGCTTCGTAAAGACGATCTTTTGACCATATCCACTGTTTATCTGGCCAAATTTCTGTGCCATTATGAAGCAGTGGATAAACCAAATTCGGACGATCATCTTTGCTTCTTGTTGCTAATGGTTGGGTAATAAATCCACCTCTTTGCATAAACTTGGAGTCTTTTTTGTTGTATTTTTGTTGTTCATCCTCAGATAGCGTTGCTTCTATGTTTTCTGGATAGTGTTTTGCATAACAAACAATATATTCATGTAATGATGCAACCCCTTTAGTAAATGCACCTGGGCCATATTTATTTTTCCACACAAATGTTGCTACATGATTTTCGTTGCCAAAAATTTCATCACATGATTTAATCAGATTGGTAATTTCTATATCATTGATGCTAATGAAAATTAATCCATTCTCACAAAGTAAATCTTTTGCCAATTTTAATCTCGGATAAAGCATATTTAACCAGTCTGTATGGAAGCGTCCATTACTTTCTGTATTCTGAACCAGACGATTTCCTTCTTCATCAAACTGCCCGCTATTGCCGAGGTATTCATCCGCATTCTGTGAAAAATCATCCTCGTAAATGAAGTCATTGCCGGTATTATAAGGTGGATCGATATAGATCATCTTTACTTTGCCGAGATAGGTCTCCTGTAGCAGTTTCAATGCATCTAGATTATCGCCCTCAATATAGATGTTTTCTGTATCAATATTTCCTGGAGTACCGTCTTTGCCGACCGACTTTTCACGGTCAAGACGCAGTGTCTTTGCAATCGGCTGATTCGCCAACACAACTGATTTTTTCTTATCCGGCCATGTAAACTGATAACGTTCCTGTGGTCCTTCTACCACAGCAGCAGAAATCTCCTGACGCAGAACATCTGCGTCAATAGCACGGACCACATTGCCATTTTCATCTTTTGTTTCCGTCACTGCATTCGGAAATAGCGCAGCAAGTTTTTTAAAGTTTTCGTCTGCCAAATCTGGCGTATGCATTTTAAGATTTTCCATATTTCAAATCCTCCAGCTTTTTTTGATATTCACGCAGACGCGTATGTAGTTCAAATTTCTTCTTTGGTTGCTGTTCCTTCCACATCGCATTTTCTGTCTTATCGATTTGCTTTTCTAATTTTAGTATCTGCTCTTGTATTTCAAGGCGATCTTCGATGGAAAGAGCATCTGTCTGTTCGGCACGTTCTTCGTATAGTACAATCTGTTCTATGAAAGAATCCCATATTTCATCTAAAGAATAGCCTTGTAATTTTAATGCTATTTCCTCATGCTCCATCCATAAGGTGCGGTAAAGTTTATTGTGATAAACGGCCAGCTGCCGTTGGTTTTCAAAGCTCAGTAGAAATACCAGCTTATGTGGATTTTGCCGGGCGATTGCTTCAATGACTTTACCATCAAATTCCTGATTTTTCAGGGAAATGGATAATAGCATGATCTCTTTTATTTCTGCATCCGATGCCAGATTCAGGTTTTCTTTGGTGAAACTGTTTTCAACCACGATGCGGTCTACGTCGGATACAAATTTTTCTTTCAATATTTTTGTCAGCGGTAAGTGCTTATAAAATGCCTCCTTTGGCAAACGTCTGTGTACTGCCGTAGCAGCAGGGAACTCAATCATTTTATCACCACCATAAAACATATTAGTTCGAAGTCATCCAGGCCAGAAAATCCGCCGGACAGGAAAGTGGTCTGTCCTCCACCAAAGAAGCTATCGATATCACTTTCATCTTTTGCATCGATGATGGTCATGATGGCATCTTCCAGCAGCTGAGAGATTTTTCCCATATCCTTGCCGTTGTCTGTGGCCTTATTGAACTGTTCGCACAGATTCATATCTGGATCTGTCTTTCCCTGTGCCAGATGCCGCATCATATCCAGGGTATCTTTTGGCTGCAGATGATTGGTAATCACTTCACCATCCATACCGACATAGACCAGATAGAATGGGTGAAGACGATTCTGGTTTTCAATATTGATGTGCTCATTTACATTCTTTAAAACAAAGATAACGCCAGGCTTGTCACCTTTAACAACCGCATGAATGCCAAAAGGCGTGTGGTCAATATCTTTATGCGTTTTCATGTAGGAGAGCAGATCCATACGGAACTCATTTAGTCCCAAGTCCATGATGGAAATACCATTTGTCATGTCTTCCAGATCCACGACTTCTTCCTGCAGCTTCTTGAGCTGGCTACGACGATATTCCAGGTCGCCTTTTTCTTCCTGGTTGATGAGATCATCATCACCGGTGGAAGTCATGACGGAAATGCGCATTCGTGTTTCCACTCTTGATTTCAGGTTGATGTATTCGTCGAGATCCAGATCCGGCCAGAAGTTCACAAGTTGTATCACGGCATTTTTACTGCCGATACGATCAATTCGTCCGAAACGCTGAATGATACGCACTGGGTTCCAGTGGATATCGTAGTTTACGCAATAATCGCAGTCCTGCAGGTTCTGACCTTCTGAAATACAGTCTGTAGCAATGAGAATATCAATATCTGTTTTGTCCTTTGGATATAGAATATCTCGGTCTTTTGACTTCGGAGAGAAGCATGCAAGCACATGGTTCATATCAGGCTTGAATTTCGGAATGGTTGTTTTACCATCTACAGAGCCAGTGACAAGGGCAGTGTGCAGTCCTAACTCCTTCAGTGCCATACCACTGATGTTCTCGTAGAGATATTCAGCGGTATCTGAAAAGGCAGTGAAAATCAATATCTTCTTATTGCCCAGATTGATCGGAGCCGTAGCCTTTTCACGGATAATGCGAATCAGCTCATTCAGTTTGAAGTCATACTCTGGGGTGATGTCTTCAATCATTAGAATCAGGAGCTGCAGGTTATCAATATCCTCATCCATTTCGCGTTTCCACGAAATATAGTCCATATCACGCAGGTCAATCTTGACTTTTTTGCCAACATTGAAAAAATCCGTATTTTGATCATCGTAGTCGAATTCGTCTGCTTCACTGGACAGGTCAGGCATTTCGTTCAGGTTGTTAGCGCCGGTAGCGATGAAATCATCAATTGCGTGTGAGGTATCATACAGATAGTCGTAGATACGCTTTACAGTCAGCAGGAAAGAATGTACAGAGCTTTCCATACGTTTTAACAGATTGATGCTCATCAACCGCTGGATACCAAGTTCACGGCCACTACGGAATTTCTCCGTTTCATCTTCGCTTAGGTATTTTTGAAGCTTGCTTGGCTGAATGAATGCGGTTGGCGTATAAATGGTCAGGTGCAGTTTCGAAAGGAGTTCATATACTTCTTTATAGTTGATAGCATTTGGCCGTGTTGTTAGTTTCGGACGAAGAGAGATTGGTTTGTTTCTCTTTGGAAAGTTTCCAATGTCTGCAACATCATAATAGGTTTGTATATGTTTTCTGGAACGCGCAATGGTTACGCTATCCAGTACTTCAAAGAAATCAAAATCAAGCTGGGAGAGTAGAGTAGCTGTGGTACGCTCTTTCTCAGGCAGCTTGCACCACGCGTTATATACTTTCTGCGCTTGTCGGAAAATCGTATCGATATCCGATTTGATGTTCAGCTTTTCGTTAAATTCAGATGGATCACCTTCATAGGCAAGGGCCAGCTGATTACGAAGATCGTAGAAGCGGTTATTTACTGGTGTTGCGGAAAGCATGAGTACCTTTGTCTTGACACCTGGTTTGATGACTCTGTTCATCAGTCGCATATAGCGATTCTCTTTTTCGCCACCTTTACTGTTGGTGCCATTACCATTTCGGAAGTTATGGCTTTCATCTATGACGACAAGGTCATAATTTCCCCAGTTGATTCGATCAATTGGCAATCCAATGACCGTGTTTCCGCTGTCACGAGAAAGGTCCGTATGGTACAGAATGTCATAGCGGAGCCGGTCTGAGGCTAGTGGGTTATTAATCAGATTGCCACGGTAGGTCATCCAGTTCTCGGACAGCTTTTTCGGACAAAGTACGAGAACATTTTTGTTGCGGCCTTCGTAATACTTGATGACAGCAAGTGCCGTAAATGTTTTACCGAGACCAACGCTGTCTGCAAGAATGCAGCCGTTGTATTGCTCCAATTTATTGATAATCGCAAGAGCAGCATCTTTCTGGAAGTTGAACAGCTTATTCCAGATTACGCTGTCCTTAAAACCAGTTGCTTCGTTTGGTAATACATCCTCTGAAATATCTTCTAAGAATTCACTGAAGATATTGTACAGAGACATGAAATAAATCAGTTCCGGTGAGTTTTCCTGGTATACAGAAGAAATCATATCGATAACTTCTTCTGTAACATCTGTGAGTTTTTCTTCATCGTTCCAGACGAAATCAAACATGTGGAGAAATTCTTTACTTGCTGGATTCTCCATACGTGTAATCATGTTCGTCAGATTATTGCCGCGCTCACATCCCAGGTCAACGGTTGTGAATGTATTCATTGGCATATAAGTATAGGTATCTTCATCGCCATCTACCAGAAGGAAGTTATTCATGCCTTCACGGGTAGTGTTGGTTTTAAAGCATACCTTACGACGCATCCAATCAGCACATTCTTTTGCTACAGCCTTCTGCTTCAGTTCGTTTCGCAGGCGAACTTCAAATTCAGTGCCATATAAACTTTTTTCTCGCTGAAGACGCGGGATATAAAACTCTCTGCGCTCTTTTGGCGTTTTTTCTGCCACGAAGGTAGGGGAGGTGAATATAAAGCGTAGTTCTTCACAGGATTCCAGCTGTTTTTTTAATTCCTGATAGGCATAGATGGAAAAACAGGATGCTGCAATAGAAATACGGTCACCGCGTTTTATCGTTTTCACAAGGTCATCTTTCACGACCTTCGTGGTGTTATTAAATATTTCCACAGGTAAATCTCCCTTCAGAGCCAGTTAATCTTTCACTGTTTCCATGATGTCTTCCAGGGTACAGTCTAACGACTCGCATATTTTAAGTAGAACGTCGGTTGTAATGTTTGCGCCCTTGCTTAATTTTGCAATGGAAGCGGAACTGACGCCACTTTTTTCAGCAAGATCACGCTTATTCATATTTTTATCAATTAACATTTTCCATAATTTGTTATAGCTGATGCGCATTGTTGTCTCCTTATTTATGGGAATCCCTTTAAATGTTTTATTGATCTTCAGGGTTATATACTTCATTCAAAAAGCCATAGCGACCTTCGTTTTTGTTTCTGGAAAAACGAATCACATGGACACTTTTTTCATCACTATCCTCAGGAATGAAAGGCATACGTTTTGATTGTTCAACAATAATTACCTGTCTTTCCTTTGCGTGAGCGATGAGGTATTCGATAAAGTTCTGTTTAATGGTACTGCTTTGTTCTTTGTATTCTGCTTCAGACAGCTGGGTAAGAGAGGAGTCAACTGCATAGAAGCCTGGAGCATATCGGTTTAAATCAATCAAATATCCGCTCATGGCAAGTGTCGTCAGAGTATTCAGGATTCCACAGAATCCACCTCCCATAGAAACAGATTTCTTAAGACCACCAATTTCAATGTCGAAGTTTTCCATATTGACTCTAACGGAATCGGCACCACCAACCTTTGTATCCTGTAAAATAGATTTTAATTTTTCTTCAAATCCATGAATCAGGTCGTAGCTGTAGTCCTCAAATATATTGTGCTTAGAAGGCTCGGCTGTTTCCTCTGTTTCTTTTTGAAATAACTCGTTTTTATATTGAATTTCATTTTTGCGAATGACGTCCAACTCACTCTTGAGGCGGATGAAATTCAGCTGATATTCCAGTCCAGTTTCGAAGGAAGACAACTTTTCCTGAAGCTCAGAAATATGTAAATCAACAATAGACTTCTGTTGTGCCAGTTCTTGAATTTTTCCACGGATCTTTTCTTGCTGAACATTTATATCATGTTGCGCCAGGCTTAATTCAGCCAGATGTTTTTGAATCTTCTCAAGCTCCGCAGCAGATGCACTGATAAAAGAGGTATCGTGTACACGCACGGTTTCTTCGCCGCATATAGGACATCTTACTTTTCTCTTTGTAGTTTGGATTGTTGATGCACCGTCAACGATAAATCCAATGCGTCGGATATCGGATTGATACTGTTTATGAAGAACAGAGAAATTATAAGCAACCGTTTTTGCTTCGGACAATTTTCCATTCCATTCATAAATCTCGGACATTAATTGCTGGCTTTCTTTAGTTGCGGAGTTTATTTCTTTTTGCAACTCAGCAATCTCTTTACGCACTTGTTCAACACTGGCCTGGGGATCAACGATATTAGATGATATGAGTATTTCATTTATTTCATCCTGTCGATTGGAAGCCTCCCGAAGCTTATCTTGGATGTAGCTGATCAGCGCTTTTTTCTTTGCTTCGCTGATTTTGGGATCTTCATCCTGAAGAAGATTATTTGCATCTTGCCCGGTTAGAAGGAATAGAAGTACGGCTGCAGAAGCAGTAGGCCCCATGCTTCCAGGAGCCAGCAGAGCAGAGCTTTCTCTTGCAACATCTCCTTGCTTCAGGAAAAACAAGTGGAGCATGCTTCTCCATGTCAAAGCCTGTGTTTTAGAGCCTGTTTCTGCGGAACGTACAGAATGAGGTTCATCAATGCCAAGTAAATGTAAGAAAACAGTGTTGATATTTTTCTTAGCGGTATGGCCTACGCTGTACTTGCCGTGTTCAACAGTTGGATCAGAGCCACTAACAGTAATTTTGGATTCACCTATTTTTCTTTCAAGAATCACCGTTCCGTTTGCGGTGGCAAGTTGAAGAGTAATCCATTCATATCCATTGTTGTTATCAACGATTTTAGAAGGTTTGTTTTTCTTCGGTGTAAAGCCAAACATATAGTCCAGGCAATCCATTACGAGGCTCTTGCCAGTATTGGAAGGGCCGAGAATAAAATTCAAGCCTGGCTTGAAATCAATAACAGAGGTGTGATGTCCACCACCGGACACCATCAATTTTTTAATATAGAATCTATTCATGCGTGACCTCCTTTAGTGATTTTACGGTGAGGTTATTAATTGCATTTAACATGGCAGTAGTATCTGCATGGTTGAAGGCGGATACTGTTGTTTTCACTGCCAGACAGTATTCTTCGGAATAACTGCTGTGAAGTTGTTTACATACATTCTTTCCGGCAGCAGTGATAGCGTATTCATATCCCTTAGATGTGGAAGTCAAATGAACATATTCATCTAATATCAGATCTCTTAAGGCTGCTTGTATTGGTTGTTTTCTTGCCGGAAATTCACTAAAACGATAATTGCTATATCCATGCAGATTTTCATCCAATAGTCCAAAATCAGCGGCATAGACTGCAATAAAATCAATCATGCCTATTTGCTGCTCATCCAACTGCAGGGGAAATAAGCAATTTAACATCAGAAGGATACGAAGCGATATTTCAAATGTGGAACCAATGGTCGATTCATTCATTTCCGTTTCCTCCTTTTTATCCATACTAATTTTCCGTCATTGACAAGGTGGTGACATACACCCTTTTTGATTTTTCCATTAATCCAATATGGCGAAGCACAGAGTATGTAATTTGAGATAGGTGCATTAACTGCCTGCTCCATAACAGCAAGCATATGTTCATATCCATTTATATGAGTACGTTTTGCTGTGTCCTTGACACCATCAAGAGTTTCGTTTTTTAGAACCTCAAATTGTCCAATCAGCTTATTACCTTTTAACTCCAATACACCGCGACGAATGCTTTCGGCAGCATAGTAATCAATTCGACGATCATCTAAATCTTCTGCATATTCAGGATAGGAGCTTAGATCTTTTTCGGAAAAAGAGTCTAGGCCTTCTGCATCGCCATATGCGTTATATAACTCCTTAATATAGACACGTTCATCTTGAGTTGCTTCCTTTGGCACTGGCACATCCGCCGGGCGAGGAAGCAACTCAATTTTTTTCTGTATATCTTCGATTAACTGCATATCGATTGCAGATTCCTGATCGGCTTGATCGGATTTAGAACCTTTGGAGGAGTCAAGAAAAATACTCGCTAAAAGCTCAGCACATGCAGAATCCGGTTCCTTGGTATCTATTCCATTCTTATGAAGCCAATCCGCAACGTTCTCAAATGAATCAGAGTCATCCATTCGATCACCAAGCCACTTAGTAAATTTGTCTATGTCTCTATGATTATAAAGATATTGTGCATCGTTGGATTTGATAAGACGATCACCACGGACATAGCGGTATTTCGTATCATCCTTCCGCTTCAAAATTTTACAAGCATCCATAGCAGCATCCTTTATGAAATTCCCAATAAGTTCTGTGAAAAAATCGTAGTCAGATTTACCAAACGAAAGGAATGGCGAAAGACCTGTAGCATATTCAGAAAAGACCATGTTCTGTAGGTACCTCCTGTCTAAAAAGTGTTTGTCCGAACTTGTCCGAATGTGTCCGTCCAGTCCGCTTTTTGAAAAAGGCGAATTAGTAGAATGGTAAGTGTAAAGCAGATATGGACAACGAAGGTGGAACACGTAAATTAATCAAAGTGTAAATCTACTTTTTAGAATACCACACTTTAAACTGCAATTCTACATTTTTGTAAAGAAATCATGCGAACGCATATACAAATTCGCAAATCGTTTAAACCTGCTTTATCAACATCAATCTCTTAGTCCGAATAGCGCTTAAGGACGGAGGGAGACATAAGAGTTTTGAATACAGCAATAAAGGCTGTGTTTGGAATGAAGATGCTCCCACCGTTGCTTTCGTGCGCCTATTTTCGGCTATCGGAGCCTGTGGTCATCTTCAACCGCAGGCTCTTTTTGTGTCCCTCCGTACCACTCGGACGGAAAGGACACAACGCAATGAAGAGTAACGAAACAAAGAAACGCAAGAGCGGCTATAACCCTAACCGTGCCTGCTATCTGACAGCAGACGGAAAATATTACTGTTTTGAGGTTTTAGACATCGATACAGGGCGTATGATCACGCAGAAACTCGAAGTCGGTAAAGATTTGTCGAAAGAGTGGACAATTTTTCTTGATGAATCTGACCACGACATGGATTTGCAGGATCGCTATGAGAGCGAACAGCGTGATCCACTGTTTGATACCAAGCTATCAAGTTATAAGGCTGACCCGGATAACGAGGATGCGATCGATCCGTGGGACGAACTTGCCGACAAGCGCAGTAATCCTGAAAACATCTTATTTTCCGAGCCGGAGCAGGAGAATCCCCAGGTGGCACAGGTGCGCCGCATCATCAACGAGGGTTGCACCGAAGCACAGCAGGAGTTGTTCTATAGCCACTTCGGTGAGGGTACACAGCTTGAGGAGATTCGCCAGACCGAAGCCGAGCAGACAGGCAAGTTGCCGACAGCTCAGGCAATGACCAACCGCAAAAATAAAATCATCGACAAGGTCGCTAAGTCCTTTGGTGTGGAGCGTGTGAAACGCCGCAAATCCTCCAAACAGGATTGAGCCATGACCGGCGACAGATCCAGAGGTCGGAGTCCTCCCCGACCTCCCCTTTTTAGAGGGTTGAATTTTTCGGTAGTGAGCGAGGAAGGAAATACATCCATCCTACGCAGCAAAGCAGATCGGATAAAAAGGAGGACGAATCCATGAGATTAAAACACAAAGTGCGTATCAATATTGCAGACAAAAACGGAAATTAGCAGGAAGTCCTGCAGAGTGAACACAGGAGCATTCCGAAAAAGCTGCTCACCTTTCTCTTCGGAGATTTCTGTGAGGTTCTTGTTCTGACACCGGGCGAAACCGTGCAGGGCATTGAGATCAGAGAAATGCGAGGTGACGGAAATGAATAAGAATATTGAACTCTTGATGCCGATTAAGGCAACTCCGTATGAGCATCAGAAAAAAGCATTTGCCTTTGCCTGCGATAAATTCGGAGTATTTGATAACCAACTTAAAAGCCGTGGCACAGCCTTACTTATGGAAATGGGAACTGGGAAAACGATCGTGAGCATTGCTGTTTCTGGCTGCATGTATCAATACGGAAAGATCAACCGTGTGTTGGTGGTTGCGCCGCTTTCCATCCTTGGGGTATGGGAAGAGGAATTTGCTAAATTTGCAGATTTTCCATATTCGCTGGCCATTCTGAAAGGAACAGTTGCAAAGAAAAAGGAACAGCTCACCAAACTCCCAGAAGAGGGGCTGCAGGTTGTGGTCGTGAATTATGAATCAGCATGGCGGTTGGAAAAAGAACTGTTGGCCTACAATCCGGATCTTGTGATTGCGGACGAGGCTCATAAGCTGAAGGAGAATCGCTCGAAGCAGAGCCAGGGAATGCAGCACATTGGTGATAAAGCAAAGTACAAGCTGCTTCTCACCGGAACGGTCATTACAAATCGAGAGCTTGACGTTTTTTCACAGTACCGTTTTCTTAATCCACAGATTTTTGGAATGTCGTTTTATGCCTTTTGTAATCGGTATTTTGACATGGGCGGATATGGCAATCATACATTGATCTTCCGTAAATGGACGATGGATGATTTTCTAAAAAAGCTCCATTCAGTGGCGTTTCGTGTGACAAAGGCAGAGTGCCTGAATCTTCCAGAGATTACAGAAGAAGTCCGTACCGTGGAATTAGAAAAAGATGCTGCCAAAATCTATGACAGTATCGAAACGGACAGTTATGTGAAAATGGGGAAATCCGAGGTGACAACTGCTAATATTCTCACACGAATGCTCCGTTTATCTCAGCTTACCGGTGGTCATCTGACGGATGACGATGGAGTGGTGAATGCTGTAAGTAACGCAAAGCTCAATGCGCTTTCGGATATCATTGATACGGTGATAGCTGAAAATAAGAAAATTGTAGTCATGGCGCGCTTTGTGCCGGAACTGGATGATATCCAGGAACTTTTGGAAGAGAAAAAGATCGGTTATGCGGTTGTACGTGGCAGGGTAAAGGACCGCAACAGTGAGATTCACAGATTTCAGTATGACGAAAAGTGCCGTGTGTTTGTAGGACAGATTGCCACGGGTGGTCCTGGCATCACACTGACAGCAGCAAGCACTATGGTTTTTTATTCTCTTGACTATTCCATGCTGAATTTTGAACAGGCAAAGGCTCGTATTCATAGAGCTGGACAGATGGAAAAGTGCCATTATATCTATCTTGTTGGTAAGGATACGATTGATAGCAAAGTATTGGATGTCCTGTGTAAGAAAATTAACCTGGCAAAGATGCTCGCTGATGATTATCGAAAAGGCAGAGATCCTTTCAAAAGCTTGGATTCTTAGGAGAATAGATTCATCATGAGGTTGATGACAGACGAAAACAGCCCTTACGGATAAGGACTGCTTTGTCATTAGTTATTTAGATCCATTCCTTTTAAAGCTTTGAGTTGATCACGCTTCGCATAGATCACATTCAAAATGTACACCTTGCCAGATGAATGATCTAGCCGGTAATAAATATAAAAGTTTTTTGCAATAATCTTTCGTACTCCTCTGGAATGCCAAGGTTCCCGCTCTATGGGAGCAATACTTGAAGCCATATATGTCAGCTTTTGGATTTCAGTGCGAATTGCCCGAATGTAAGTTAGTGCCACATCTGGGGCTAACAAAGTGTACGCAATGTAGTCTCGGATTTCAAAGAGATCAGCTTCTGCATCTGGTGTAATGATGATTTCATAGGAGTCCACTTATTTAAGGCTCCTTTCCAGGTCGTCAAACACGTCGTTCATGGATCGACCTTCACTGGCAAGTGACTGCTTATAGCTACGCTGAAGTTTTGTATCGAGTTCAGCATCGGACATTACATCAATAGTTCGTGGCTCTGAAGGAATTGTTAGTGAGAATGGAACTCCACGATGATAAATAATCTGACGATAAAGGGAATTAATTACAACAGAGACAGGGATCCCTAGTTTCTGGAGAATATCTTCTGCTTCAAGTTTTACATTATTTTCAATGCGAGCGCTTACAGTTGAATCTTTCATTATAAACACCTCCTGTTAATCTTATTGTAATTCATTGCCTTGCAAATTGCAAGACATATTATGCTGACTTTTGGTTATTGGAGGAAGACTTTTCGAATCAATTGGTATTGTGGTACTAAAATATTTTCAAATGATACTAATGATACCAATGAGTCTAAAAAGGATACCAATGATACTAAAACTGATCTTGACATACTATTCCTATGATGCTAGTATGAATTAAATTCACAAGGCATCAATGGAGGAAGAATCATGGCAAGAGGAATCAATACGAAGTGCACCCATCTGGAAGAGGATGAGCAGAGTGTAAAAAACTACGGCGCGATCAGTTACCCGATCTATCAGACTGCGACGTATGCACATATGGGTGTCGGCAGAAGCACTGGATTTGACTACAGCAGACTTCAGAACCCGACCAGAGAGCAGTTAGAAAAGGTGGTCGCTTCTTTGGAGAATGGCATAGATGCCATCGCATTTTCCACCGGTATGGCAGCAATCACTATGATGATGGAGCTCTTCAAGCCCGGCGATCACCTGATTGTGGATTCTGACCTGTATGGCGGGAGTATCCGTCTCTTTCACAATGTTTCCGCCAAAAATGGCATTGAATTTTCCAGTGTGGACTGCTATAAAGAAGATGTGGAAAGCTTCGTGAAGGAAAATACCAAGGCTATTTACATAGAGACACCGACCAACCCGATGATGAATGTCACCGATATCGCGGCTATGGCAGAAATCGCCAGACGCCATGACCTGCTGCTGATCGTGGATAACACCTTCTTATCCCCATATTTCCAGAATCCTCTGGATCTTGGTGCGGATATCGTGGTTCACAGTGGTACGAAATATTTAGGCGGACACAACGATACGCTGGCTGGTTTTCTGGTGACCAACCGGGAGGACATCAGCGAGAAGTTCCGTTTCTTAATTAAGACCGTTGGTTCCGGACTGGCTCCGTTTGACAGCTGGCTGATCTTGCGCGGCATCAAGACCCTGGGCATCCGTATGGAGCGTTCCCAGGAAAATGCAAAACAGATTGCCGGTTGGTTAAAACAGCAGAAGGCTGTGACCAAAGTGATCTATCCGGGACTGGAAGAGCATCCGGGGTATGAGATCATGAAAAAACAGGCCAGAGGCTTCGGTGCGATGCTGACCTTCCAGCTGAAGAGTAAGGAATTTGCCCTTTCCATTCTGGAAAAAGTACGGATGATCAAATTCGCTGAGAGCCTTGGCGGTGTAGAGACCCTGGTCACTTACCCAACGACCCAGACCCACGCAGATGTGCCGAAGGAGATCCGGGAGAAAAATGGCATCACTGAGGCAACCTTGAGAATGTCTGTGGGCATCGAAGATGCAAAAGACCTGATCGATGAGTTAGAAAAAGTATTCAGAGAAACGGAGCAGGAATTATATGGCGGAAAGAAATCTTGATTTTGACCGGATCGTAGACAGAAGAAATACCAAATCTTTAAAATATGATTTTGCTGAGAAACGGGGAATGCCGAAAGACCTGCTTCCTCTGTGGGTGGCAGACATGGACTTTAAGACCTCCAGTTACGTCCAGGATGCTTTGGCAAAACAGGTAGAACATGGCATTTTTGGTTACAGCGACACGCTGACTCCTTATTTTGAGATCGTCAGAAGCTGGATGAAACGTCACCATGACTGGGACGTGGAAGAGGATTGGCTGGTGAAGACGCCGGGTATCGTATTTGCCCTTGCCATGGCAGTGCGTGCATTTACAGAACCGGGCGATGCGGTGCTGATTCAGCAGCCGGTGTATTATCCATTCTCTGAGGTGATCTCAGACAATGGCAGAAAGATCGTCAGCAGCGATCTGTACGCAGGAGAGGACAACCGCTACCACATTGATTTCGAGGATTTTGAGCAGAAGATCCGGGACAACCAGGTGAAATTATTCTTTTTATGCAACCCGCACAACCCGGTAGCCAGAGTATGGACCAGAGAAGAACTGACAAGAATGGGTGAGATCTGCCAGAAATATCAGGTGAAAGTTGTCAGCGATGAGATTCATGCAGATTTTGTATTTAAAGGAAAACATCAGGTGTTTGCGGCGATTTCCAAAGAATTTGCGGATTTTACCATCACCTGTACCTCCCCAAGCAAGACCTTTAACCTGGCGGGGCTTCAGATCTCCAACATCTTCATTTCCAATCCACAGATCCGTGAGACCTTCAGACAGGAGATCAACCGGGCCGGATACAGCCAGTTGAATGTGGCAGGTCTGGTTGGCTGTGAGGCAGCATATTCTGACGGAGAAGAGTGGTATGAAGCCATGAAGGCTTATGTGGCTGCCAATATTGAATATACAAAAGAGTATGTGGAGCAGTATCTTTCTGGTGTTTCCATGACTGAGCATGAGGGAACCTATCTGGTGTGGCTGGATTTCCGTGGAACCGGGCTTGGTGTCGAAGAGCTGGAGGATCTGATCATCCATAAAGCAAAGCTATGGTTAGACAGTGGCAAGATCTTCGGAGAGAAAGGCAAAGGCTTCCAGCGGATCAATGTAGCCTGCCCGAGAGCGACATTGACCGAAGCGCTTGAGCGGATACGCAAGGCGCTGGAAGAGAGGGAATAGAGTATAAAAACATCAAAACAGCACACAGGCTTTAACGCCGGAAATAAAAGGAGGGCATCGCTATGAGTAAGATCAAAGAGAGCGCACTGGAGCTGATCGGAGGAACCCCGATCATGAAACTGAATGGATATGCAAAGAAAGCCGGAGTCACGGACGCAGTGATCCTGGCAAAACTGGAGTATTTAAACCCAGCAGGTTCTGTAAAAGACCGTGTTGCATTATCCATGATCGAGGATGCAGAAGAAAAAGGCATCTTAAAACCGGGAGCTACGATCATCGAGCCAACCAGCGGAAATACCGGAATCGGACTTGCAGCCGTAGCTGCAGCCAAGGGATACCGTGCGATCTTTACACTGCCGGATACCATGAGTGTGGAGCGCAGAAACCTGCTAAAAGCATACGGCGCAGAGCTGGTTCTGACTGAGGGAGCCAAAGGCATGAAGGGCGCCATCGCCAAAGCAGAAGAGCTGAAAAATGAGATTCCAGGCGCTGTCGTATTAGGCCAGTTCATCAACCCAGCCAACCCGGCTGCCCACCGCAGCACCACAGGTCCGGAGATCTGGGATCAGACCGATGGAAAAGTAGACATCTTTGTTGCAGGCGTCGGCACAGGCGGAACCATCACAGGCGTTGGCGAATATTTAAAATCCAAGAATCCGGATATCAAAGTCGTAGCCGTAGAGCCAGCTTCCAGTCCGGTTTTATCCAAGGGAACCGCAGGCCCGCACAAGATCCAGGGGATCGGAGCCGGTTTCGTACCGGAGGTTTTAAATACCAGAGTTTACGATGAGGTCATTGCCATCGAGAACGAGGATGCCTTCACAGAAGGACGCGCTTTTGCAGCATCCGAGGGAATCTTAGTAGGAATTTCCTCCGGCGCAGCCTTAAAAGCAGCCTCCATTCTGGCGAAGAGACCAGAAAATAAAGGGAAAGTGATCGTAGTGCTGCTTCCAGATTCTGGAGACCGCTATTTGTCAACTCCATTATTTAACAGTGAGGCATAATACACGATAAAAATCATCAGAAAAGCTATTCGCCGGGTAAAAGGGGTGGGTAGCTTTTTTGATTTCATAGGAAAGTTTGTCCTATGAAATCAAAAACGCTCCGCGGGATCGCACTGCGGCGGAGTGGAAGAGTGCCGCTGTCGCGACCCGCCGCAGGCAGAGAATCCTGCGAGCAGTAAAGCAAAAAGTCAACAAATATAGGCAATATATAAAACAAAATAGATATTATGCGGAAAATATGGTATGATTAAGATGTAACATGTATATATATTACTTAAGGTTGGAGAAAAATTATGAAATCAAGTAAAGAAAAGGCTATGGAATGGGGTATCTCTTATCATGCAGTAAGTAATATGTGTAAAAACGGGAAAATCCAAGGAGCAGTGAAGATTGGAAGAACATGGCAAAT